>OJOS01000006.1_pt1 | contig 289838 bp, 211 predicted proteins | sample 1598271 | NCBI WGS metagenome assembly OJOS01 (sample SAMN03922451, study PRJEB24848) | human gut metagenome | isolation source: stool sample | host: Homo sapiens | place: Germany | collected 2009-11
TATTACCATGATACGCATCCCGGAAACTGAAATCCCTTGAAGCCATTTTGGTTCTGGCATCATTTAAATAAGGTTTCTGCATCGGATGTTCGGCAAGTTCATTCACAATGCGCTCTACCTCGTCAATGGTAAGTAACCTGCCACCATTTTCTTTAAACCGTTCACTGAGAGCTGCCCCCACACCGTTTTCAAAAGAAGAAATAACCAATAAAACCTCTGAATACAGCGTGTGTCGAACATTGTCTTTGGAATCCAACTTCAATACTTCCCGATACTCCTTAGCATTCTCCTTGAATACAGCCTTATATATAAAGTCTGTAATTTGAGGATATTTGTATGTGGGATGTCCGTCCACATATTGATTGATGGCAGAAGTGAGATTCTTGCGATAGTTTTCTTCTGTGATTGCAGCAGGAAGATAATGTACATCCCTGCGGTTTATGTATTTTGTTCCGCCACCCGTCTTTTCATTGATGGTGGTAATCACGAAATCCAAGATAAGGCTACGTACTTTTTTTGCTTTCTCACTCTCTGTAAGCAACATACCCATATCCAAGAATGAGCGGAAATTAAACAATCCAAGTTGGGTCGTTTTGCTCCCGACATTTATGACGGGAGCAAATTGTAACTTTAACTCTTTCAGATGTTTACCTTTACATAAAACATAACCGTTAGCTGCTAATTCATCTGAATGTTTTTCCAAATAGCGTTCTATGGTTCGTTCTTCTACTTCGTAGAAATCGGCAACCATTTTTTTTGTAAAGCGATACTCTCCCTCAAAGAGCATTCCTTCAATGTCAAGATGCTCCTGTACTTTGCTGACCGCAAAACGGTTGTTAAGTACATTTTGTCTTTCTATGTTTGAGATGGTCAAATCTTTCATATCACTTCACAATTATCAGTTACACGATTTTATGTCAATGCCGAGAATCTTTTGAATTTCGGAAAGCGTTTTGTCTATTTCATGGTCGAGCGCAGCACGTTTTTCAAAATACTGTTTGAGCAGTTCTGCTGGAGGGAGTATTTCTTCTTCCTCTTTCGGGAACTTACATTGATCAAAATTGCAATCCAAGTCTATCAATTGTTGGGCAGTGAACACACGGCTCTTTTCACCCACTTCGTCACTGATAATTTCTTTCCTGTCTTTCCACCATTCCTGAATAGGTAGGGTATGCTCCACCTTCATTGGTTTGGTCTTTGAGAAGTGTTTGTACCCTTCCGGCATATCAAGACGATAGAACCATGTTTCTTTGGTCTTGAATCCTTCTTCGCAACCTTCGGCTTCTTCATTATTAAAGAAAAGGATGTTGGTTGCAATAGATGTGTATGGAGAGAATATAGAACCCGGCAAACGGATGATTGTATGTAGATTGAACTTGCGAAGGAGATTTTCTTTAAGTGCAAGTTTTGCTCCATCCGTACCAAATAAGAAACCATCAGGGATAATCACACCGCACCGTCCACCAGCTTTGAGGCGATACATGATAAGGGCGATAAACAAATCCGCAGTTTCACTTGAACGGTACTGTACTGGGAAGTTGCTTTTTACGCTGTCTTCCGTGCTACCACCATACGGAGGATTCATGCCGATAACATCAACCTTGTCGCTTTCCTTGAAATCAGTAACATTCGTTCCAAGCGAATCACAGTTGGTTATGTTGGGAGCTTCAATATCATGGAGCAGCAGGTTTGTGATGCTCAAAAGGTAGGGCAACGGTTTCCATTCCTGACCTACAACGGCATTTTGCAGTTTTTCTCCATCTGCCGCAGAGCCAATATTCCTGCCCATATATTTAAGTGCCGAGGTGAGGAAGCCTCCCGTTCCACTGGTGAAGTCGCCAAAGGTTTCGCCCAATTTCGGGTCGAGCATCATCACAATAAAATCAGTCAATGCACGTGGTGTGTAGAACTCTCCGGCATTTCCTGCCGATTGCAGATCTTTCAAAATTCCCTCATAAATATCTCCGAATGTGTGACGGTCGTCAGCATCGTCAAATTCGATTTCGTTTACAATGTTGACCACTTGGCGCAGAAGCGTTCCATTCTTCATATACTGGTTCAAGTCTGCAAATGTTTCTTGAACAATGCTTTTAGCTCTTGGGGTATTGGCATCTATCGGGAGATTCTTCAAGGTAGGAAACAGTTTCTCATTGACGAAAGAGAGTAGGGCTTCTCCAGTCAATGCTTCACCGTCTTTTTTATCTATTGCCCAGTTACGCCAACGCAAATCCTCGGGGATAATGGACTTGTATTTCTCATCTTTCCATTCCCATGTTTCTTCTTGTGTGTCATAGACTTTCAAGAAGAACATCCAAGTCATCTGTTCAATTCTTTGTGCGTCACCATTGATACCTGCGTCTTGACGCATGATATTCTGGATTCGCTTTATGATATTATTTACTGCCATTTTTAAGCTGATTTATATATTTGATATTCCAATTCTTTGATGGCTTGTTCAAAAGCGACTTTGCCACCAAATAGTTTTATGATTTTAGTTGGTTTCCCTATGCTGTTGAATGGAGGAATCTCCAAAATATTTGCCTTTTCAAAGTCAAGAATACCATTCTCCGCATATTTGTCAAGAAGAGCCTCCAATACTTCACGAGCCTTGCCTTCGTACTTTCCGAAGTAGTTACGTTTCTTTACATTGTTAGCCCTTTCTTTCCTCGTCAATGGTGGTTGGTCAAATGCAACGTGACATATCACATCGAAGATATCGGCATCTTTCAATGCCGGATTTGCTTCACGTACTGCGTCTATCAAGATGGCATATTCCTTTAACTCATCCATAACCGCCTGTTTGCGTTCTGCTTCAGTCCACGTTTGTACGAAATCATCCAAACTTTGATAGTGTCGCAACAGTTGCTTTCTCGCAAAGGACTGAACGCTTTCCGTTCTCATGGTTTTGCCATCCTCTCCCAAAACAGATACTATCTCATGAGCAATACGAATATCCTTTCCATTGATAAGATACTTTTCACGAGGTTCGTGAGCTGTTGGAGGATTTGAGGGAACAGGCGGATATGGCTTCGGCTTTTTTTCACCGCCTTTGGGTGGCTCAGGGTCGCCGTCAAATGACGGGTCTTTGAATTTTGCGGTAGCATTGCGGAAGTCGAGGATTTCCAGATGCCACTTGCCTTTGTCTTTTCTAAGTCGTGTGCCACGCCCGATGATTTGCTTAAATTCCGTCATAGAGCCAATTTCTTTATCAATGACGATTAAGCCACAAGTTTTGCAGTCCACTCCTGTAGATAGAAGTTCGGAGGTAGTAACAATTACCGGATAAGGTTCGTCAACACTGATAAAGTTGTCTAACTGCTTCTTCCCCTCTTTGTCCTCTCCGACAATGCGTGTTACGTAGTAAGGAGATTTTTTACATAAATCGCTATTTATGTTGATAAGCAGTGTTCGCATTTCGGCGGCTTCCTCAATATCTGAACAGAACACGATTGTCTTTGTCATACGACCGATGTCGTATAACATTTGGGTAATCCTGTGTGCTACTACTTTACGCCTTAACTTAATGGCAAGGTCACGACCTATATTCTGTCTTTGATATAATTTCTGTTCAATCTCCTTTCCTAACAAATCTATTTCACCTTCATCGGGAGTCCAGCCCTGCAAATCAACGTTGATGAAGTCGGCAGTAACCCGATATGGAGCCAAGAAACCATCTTGGATTCCTTGAAGAAGGGAATAGGTATATACCGGCTCTCCGAAATAATCCAAGTTGTTTGCTCCTTCATCAGCTTTCGGGGTAGCAGTCATACCGATTTGGGTAGCCGAGCTGAAATACTCCAATACTTTGCGCCATGCAGAATCGTCCTTTGCGCTACCACGATGGCACTCGTCAACGATAATCAAATCAAAGAAGTTTGGCTGCACCTCCAAAAACGGATCTGGCTTGCCCTCTTTTCCAACCAGTTGGTGGTATAACGCCATATATACCTCGTATGAGGAGTCAATTTTCTCTTCGCCTTCCCCAACAGAAGTTATCTTAGTCATAAACTTCTTGAAAGGTTTGAAGTCTTGCACCATTGTTTGGTCAATGAGGATATTTCGGTCTGCAAGATAAAGAATCTTTTTCTTTGCTCCGCTTTTATGGAGACGATGGATAATCTGGAAAGCAGTGAAAGTCTTACCAGTACCGGTAGCCATTACGACAAGTACACGCTGTTGTCCTCTTGCAATGGCTTCCACTGTACGGTCAACCGCTATACGTTGGTAATATCTTGGCTCATGGCTATGGGCATCATAATAAAACGGTGTTTCTATTATGTTAAGTTCATCCGATGTATAGTTCTTGGATGCAAGATAACGATTGTATAATTCCTCTTCTGTCGGGAAATTCTCTAATTTGATTTCGGTTTCTTTCCCTGTGATAAAGTCATGTTCCAAGAAAGCATCACCATTACTGGAGTACGCAAATTTCAAGTCAAGGATTTGGGCATAATCCATAGCTTGTTGAATACCACCCCCAACGGCATGTTTGTTATCTTTAGCTTCTACCACTGCAATGGGCTTACCATTATGGTATAATAGATAATCAGCCTTTTTGCCCTCTGCTACTGAATGTTGGTTGCCAACAACAAGTACTCGACCATCAGTGAAATAATACTCTTCACGCATATTTACGCTTACAGCCCAGCCCTTTTGTTGGAGTGCAGGGGTAATGAACAAGGTGCGTATCTCTTGTTCTTTGAGTTCTTTCTTGTTTACTTCCATGATAATAAATTGTTTTAAGATTTATTACTGCTAACAATCAAATCTTTCACATCAATATCAAGAACATTAGCTATATCATTAAGGGTTTTGAGGTCTGGTTGAACAGAATTACTACACCATTTACTCACAGTGCAATTGGATTTACCAATCTGTTCTGCAAGCCATTTTCCTGTTTTTTGTTGTTCTGCAAGTACGACTTTTAGTCTGTTCAAATTAGCCATGAAGTAAAACGTTTTAATTCAAGAGCAAATTTATATAAATACTCTGATAACATAAGCAACTTCCGATAATAATTATTATTTGGAAGCGAAAAAATGGCTTAGATACCGTATTTCGACAGGATATTTTCGTCAATTTCAATTTTATGCCGACCTGTTGTAGTTCGCAGATTCTTTCTTACGGTGTCAAACGTGGAGTTAGTGAACCATTCGGCAAATGTCGCCATCACAAATGATGTAGTTACATCTCCACCTATATTATATTGGAAAGCGATGTTCCAAGCAAAGTTCTTTAAAGAGATTTGTGTGAGCGAACTATGTTTCTTAATATGAATCTCGGTCATGGAAAGCACTTGACGATTAGTCACAAAATAGCGGACAGATTCGCAAATTTGGAAAATCTCTGTTTCGTCCAAATCAAAACGCTTGAATGTGTCTCGTGTATATTTCAGGATAGCATTTAATTTCTCGTCTTCTTCTCTTTCTTTTTGTTGCTTGTATTGTTGTTGCTCATGCTGGTATTCATAATGGAATAATTCCATACGCCTTTTTTGTACTTCTACACAATCTTGGGTATGTAAGGATGCAACAGCCGAAGTCTTTTTATCTGTCACTTCATCGGCTAATGCCAAATGTGACAAAGGAGTTTCTATAATGTATCTTGCTATAGAGATGCAAAGATGATATAGAAGTTTCAGTATCACATATCCGACAGCCATAACGAACGGAAGCAAACTCATTCGTATGCTAAGCATATTGCATATTTGAAATGCAATCATTGAAGCCAGCAACACCGCAATGACCTCTATTGTCAAAGAATGGAGTATATATTGTTTTTGCTTCATGCCTATTGTTTTTTATTTCTCAATGCAAAGGTATAACACTTTTTCATAAAAAACGAAAGAAAAAAAATAGATACCGTTTTGCAAATCAATAGCTTATGAAAAGAAAAGCATAATAAGAGAAAATATCGAAGACTATCTGAAAACAAGAGAAAATAGAAATCGTCAAAAACAGTATAGTTAAACTAAGTTAAAGTTTTTTGCGGTAGCTTTTCTATTCTCGCTAAGGCTGAAATATAGAGTAAACGAAGTAAAGTAATCATATTTGTACCAAGTTATATATAATACACTGATATACAGCAGTAATTATCTTTGAGGAGGTCAAATGATTCCGATAAGGATACAGATAATAAACAATAAGCAAAAGCGTGCAGCTCAATGAGTTGCACGCTTTTTGCATTTATGGGGATATGCTTGCTCAAGGAGCATATTAATAGGGATGACGAAAGCTATTTGTTGGCATCTACTGGAGTGGAAAGTGAGTCTCATGATATGTGCATACCTTTCAAAATTAATGAAAGAATGTGTTATGATTTACATTCTTGTGACAAACTTTCTATCGTCCATTTGTGAATAATCTTGGGCAACTTCTCTGGTAAAGCCGATTTTTAACAAACTACCGTATTATGTGCTTTGTCAACTTATCTTTTTTTTAATACGCTATTTACTACTCTGACAGAAGAGACAAGTTTATTAGTAGAAGTAAATACGTCTACATTCCACACATGCGATGAACGCCCTTTATGTACGATGGTGGCTACTGCTCGTACGGTATCTCCTTCATGTGCGGAGGAAATATGATTTCCACTGACTTGCATGCCCACAATTATTTCATCGGGCTGGCAAGTAATCATGGAGCCGAGTCCGGCAACGGTTTCGGCAAGTGCAAGGGTTGCGCCACCGTGCAGAATACCGAAAGGCTGACGGGTGCGATGGTCTACGGGCATGGTTGCTTCTATGCGATTTTCCGAAGCGTAGGTGTATTGGATGCCCAAGTTGCCCATCAGGGCATGGCGTGCTTGTGCGTTTAGCAGATCGAGAGGTATTTCTGAGGCATGAACTTCTGCCAAAATCATTTTTTCAACAGCCTGGGCAACACCGTCTTCTTCGTTGGAAGCCGTCACGTAGTCGGCACAGACTTTTACAGAGTCTTGCGAATGTCCCATGGCTATGCCTAAACCAGCTATTTGAAGCATGTTGACATCGCATACTCCGTCTCCAATAGCAATAACTTCCTCACGAGTGATGTTCAGATGTGACAATAAAGCACCTAAGGTGTTTGCTTTATCAATTCCGCATGGCACGACCTCTAAAAAGTATGGTTCTGAACGAAAAACATCCAAAGTTCCGTTTAAACGCCTTTTCCAATGCTCTTCCAATCCGGTCAATGCTTCTTCGTCGTCACTAACCAACATACATTTGCATGGTGCAAAGTCTATGGCTATGGAGAAATCTTCTTCCTTAATGATTTTCAGGTTATTCAGTTTGGCTTCGGTGCGGATATGTTCATTGTTGGGACTATCTGTCAATAGAGTATCATCGTGGTAAGTGAATATGGCGAAACCGTTTTTATGTGCTTTCTTCTCTAAATAAGGCAGCATTTCCGGGTTAATTCGTCGCTCAAACAAGATTTCTCCGTTTTGTGCGTTGATTATCTGACAACCGTTGTAAGAAACAATAAAACCTCCATAATTACCCAGTTCCAGTATTTTTGCTAATGGCATGAGACCGTATGTAGGTCTGCCGGAAGCCAATGCGATACGTATTCCCATTTGTTGTACTTTAAGCAATGATGCAAGCGTGCGTTTGCTTATTTCTTTCTCATTGTTGAGAAGCGTTCCGTCTACGTCAAGAACTAATAATTTATATTTCATGGCGGTTTACTTTTAATTACGCTAACAAAGTTAATAAAATGGCAGTTAAAAACGACTGGATTTATTTTATTTTGACGAAACTTCTTGCAATGGTTTTTGTAGTCGGAATTCTTTGGGAGAGATATCGGTGTTTTTTTGAAAAAACTGTTATAAGATTGGTAGACATATCACATATATTCTTATCTTTGCGGCGTTTTGTTCTGTCTCCTTGTTCGGGGAACAGATGAAAAGGGAATCGGGTGAAAGTCCCGGACAGTCCCGCTGCTGTGAATTTCGTTGAGGGTGTATCATTCTTATGCCACTGTTCTATTAGGAATGGGAAGGCGATACATCAGGAATAAGTCAGAAGACCTGCAAAACAAAGTCGAAAAATTGTCCGTTCGAGGAAAGCGGGCAGTGTGTAAAATGTTTTAAGATAATCTTTAGTAATCATTATGACATTGCTAACCAAAGTGCTGGGGGGATGTTGTGCCTGTCTTTTCTATTTTGCTACGCTTTCTCTTTCAGCGCAGGAGGCGGTGTCGGATACAATTACGGGGAAGGTACACCAAATAGATAAAGTTACTGTGACAGCCCGTAAACTGCCCAATAAAATAACTTCAGCAGTTCCTATTCAGACTTTGTCGCAACAGGACATTAGCCAACTGGGTATACAGAATATGGCTGATGCTGTCCGTCGTTTTGCTGGTGCTAATGTAAAGGACTACGGAGGGATAGGTGGTTTGAAAACAGTTTCTATCCGCAATATGGGAGCGGCGCATACGGCTGTCAGCTATGACGGAGTTGTTGTGAGTAACTGTCAGGCGGGGCAAATAGACATTGGTCGTTTTCCATTGGACAATGTCTCTGTACTCTCTCTGAATATCGGTCAGCCGGAAGATTTATTGCAATCGGCGCGTATGTATGCATCGGCAGGTGTGTTAAGCATTGAAACGGAGAAACCTCATTTTGACGATGGACGTAGCTCGGTATTCAGGGTACAGATGAGAGGTGGCTCTTTCGGTTATGTCAGTCCCTCATTTCGTTGGTGGCAAAAACTGGGTAACCGTACCCGGCTTTCATTGGATACCAATTATATGCGGGCTGATGGGAATTACCCGTTCACATTAGTCAATGGAAAATATGTGACGGAAGAGAAACGCAATAATTCAGCCATTTACAGCTATCAGGCTGAACCTACTTTATTCCATACTTTCAAGGATAGCAGTAATCTGGAATTGAAAGCCTATTACTTCTATTCAAAACGAGGATTACCCGGAGCGGTTACACTTTATAATCCGATTTCGGATGAGACACTTTGGGATGAAAACTCGTTTGTACAAGTACGCTATAAAAAGCAATTCTCGCCGCGATGGTCTATGCAGGTACAAGCTAAGTATAATCATGGGTGGAATAAGTATGAAGATGAGGGTAATGAATATGCAGATGGTCTGTATCGTGCCGTTCATCGGCAAGACGAGTATTATCTGTCGGCAACCGCATTATACCGTCCATGGAATGCTTTATCTTTATCTTTGGCACAAGACGGAGCCATTAATAAGTTGCGCAGTAATTTGCCTGACTGCCCTTTCCCTACAAGATATACTTCACTGACAGCCTTCAATGCACGTTACCGGCAAGGTATGGTAACCGCTACCGGCTCGTTGATTTATACAAATATTACAGAACGGGTGAAGGTAGGTGATGCACCTGCTGATTTTCAGCGTTTGGTACCCTCTTTTACAGTCAGTTTACAGCCATGGCAGGAACAGTTGTTCTTTTTGCGATTGATGTATAAAAGTACTTTCCGTACGCCTACATTCAATGATTTGTATTATTATCGATTGGGTAATAGGAGCCTGCGTCCCGAAAAGGCCAATGAATATAATATTGGGATAACATGGAGCAAGCCTTTTGTGTCTTTCCTCAATTATTTTTCGGTTACTATCGATGGTTATTATAATGATGTAACCGATAAAATTGTTGCATTTCCCACCACCTATGCCTGGAAGATGGCTAACTATGGAAAAGTTCGTGCCACAGGAATAGATGCTACTTTGGCAGCAGCGACTTCATTGAGCAAAAATATCACACTTGTCATATCCGGTGGATATACTTTTCAGAAAGCTATTGACTTGACTGATCCCACTTCCAAGAGTTATAAAGACCAATTACCTTACACGCCGGAGCACAGCGGGAACGTATCTGCTATCCTGGAAATGTTGTGGGTAAATGTAGGATACTCCATAGTAGGGGTGAGTGAGCGATATAGTATGTCACAGAATATACCGGAGAATAGGATTGATGGTTATATGGAACATACGGTCAATTTGTCCAAAGATTTTTCTTTGAAGCGTTGCAAACTTCGCTTACAGGCAGAAATTGTCAATCTGACAGATACACAGTATGACGTGATAAAATATTATCCTATGCCGGGACGTTCGTGGCGACTGACGGGGACAATTGAATTTTAACCAATTAAATAAGTAAGAATTATGAAAGTAAGAAGTTTATTAGTCGGCATGCTTTGCATGCTTGCGTTGAGTGTTTCATTCGCATCTTGTAGTGATGATGACGATGATTTGTTGGATGATTCAGGTTCGACGGTTGCTTTGCCGCAAGTGCGTGCTTTTTTTATGAATGCAGGTTCATATGGTGCTAACAATGCAAACATTGCTTTTTATGCTCCTAACGGTGGTGCTGATTTTGTCAGTGATATATTCCAGAAACAGAATAAGGCTAAGTTGGGAGACCTTGGTCAGACGATGATTGAATACAATGAATGTATGTATGTAGCAGTATATGGTTCCAACTATTTGGTGAAACTGAATGCGGCCGGTGTGGAGCAGGCCCGCACGTCATTTGTGGATGATAAAGAGCTGTCGGCAGGTATTCGTTTTATTGATGCTGAGGATGGCTATATCTATGCTTCTTTTCATGGAGGTGTGGTTGCAAAGATCAATGCCAATACATTGAAGGTAGAAAAGAAATTAACCATCGAACAGGGCTATAATCTGGAAGGCGTAGCGATAAGTAATAATATGCTTTATGTTGCCAATTCTTATAAGCAAGTGGACGGGAAATATATTTATCTGACTGACGTATTTGTAATAGACTTGAAAAACTTTACTTTGAAAGAAACGTTGACCGTAGCGTCGAACCCTAATGTGTTGATGGAGGAAGATGACAAGTTATTCTTAATAGCATGGGACTACTCCTCAACAGCAGGTTATGTTTTGCAGATGATTGATCCGGCTGATGGAAACAAGGTAACAACAATCGGTAATGCAACCTTTATGTCGGCTGATGATGATATAGTTTATTTTGTGAACTCTTTGACTATTTGGGGAAATCCTCCGACTGCTACTAACACTTTCAGTACTTATAATATCAAAACAAAGAAACTGAACGAAATCTCATTCTTAAAGAATGCACCGGAAGAACTGGCCACAACATGTCTTTCCATGTTGCAGGTGAATGATAATAACGGTGATATTTATATTGGCACTACTTTCTTCTCAGCGGGTAATGGCAACATCTACCGCTTCAAGAAAGATGGAACTTTTGTAGAAAAGTTCGATTGTGGTGGTCAGAATCCTAATTCTGCCGTATTCTTTAATTAAAGATGAAAAAGATAGCATTATCTGTTTTTATAGGGATGGTAGTCTTGTTTCTTTCCGCTTGTGGCGGAAGGAGCAAGGCTACTTCTGCTTTAGTAACCGGAGACACCATCCCTCTGCGCTATGCCGAGAACCTTACTTTAGTGGCCTATCCCGAATATACCGTCGCTACTTTGCGCAACCCCTGGGATACTTTAAGAACGCTACACACCTATATCTTAGTGCCTGCTGCCGAACCCTTACCCGCACATTTGCCGCAAGGTACGGTGGTGCGTACCCCGCTTTCCAAAGCAGTAGTCTATTCGTCGGTACATTGCGGACTGGTGAACAATTTGGGAGCTTTCAACAGTATCGGTGGTATCTGCGACTTGAAATATATCAAACTGCCAGTCGTGCAGGAAGGCGTTAAACGGGGAACTATTGCCGATTGCGGTGACGGCATGAATCCTGATATGGAAAAGATTATCGACCTGCATCCTGATGCCATTCTGCTTTCTCCGTTTGAAAATAGTGGTGGTTACGGGCGCATTGAGAAGCTGAATATTCCCATTATTGAATGTGCTGATTATATGGAAACTTCCGCTTTGGGACGTGCTGAATGGATGCGTTTTTATGGATTGCTGTTCGGCGCAGCTCCAAAAGCTGATAGTCTTTTTGCTGAAGTAGACAGCTGTTATAAGCGGCTCCAACATCGTGCTATGCTTTCGTCGGTCTCTCTGTCGGTTGTCAGCGAGCTGAAAAGTGGTTCTGCATGGTATGTACCGGGTGGACGTAGCACGATGGGACGTCTTTTTAATGACGCTTGTGGACGGTATGTTTTTGCGGAAGACAAACATAGCGGTTCCATTCCCTTAGCTTTTGAAACGGTCTTTGATAAGGCCGGTGATGCTGATGTTTGGATTATCAAGTACAATCGCGACCGCGATATGAGCTATTCTGATTTGAAAGCCGATTATATTGGTTATACGGGTTTTAAGGCATTCAAAACGCGGAATATTTACGGATGTAACACTGCGAAAGTTCCTTTTTATGAAGAAACTCCTTTCCGCCCGGACTATCTGCTGGCGGATTTGATACAGATTCTTCACCCCGAAATAGGAGATTTGGGAGGTTTGCGTTATTTTTGCAAATTGAATGAGTAGAGGAGGAAAATATGGTATCGGATTAGGAATAGTAATTGCATTGCTGTTTGTTGCTAATCTGTTGGTGGGATCGGTTCCGATTCCCGTATCCGATGTTTTTCATATACTTCTTGGAGGTGAAGGCGGGAAGGCAAGTTGGCGTTTTATCGTGTGGGAAGCTCGTCTGCCTCAGGCCATGACGGCATTGCTCTGCGGGAGTGCGCTGGCTGTTTGTGGATTGATGCTGCAAACAGCTTTCAAGAATCCGTTGGCAGGTCCGTCTATTTTGGGCATTAATTCCGGAGCCAGCTTGGGAGTGGCGTTTGTGATGCTGCTGTTTGGTGGTAGCATATCGGCCGGTACTTTCAGCTTGTCTGGTTTCTTTTCCGTATTGGCGGGAGCTTTTGTTGGAGCTATGCTGATAATGGGGCTTATTCTTTTCTTTTCTACGTTATTGAAGAGCAATGTCATGCTGCTGATAACAGGTATTATGATAGGTTACATCGCTTCGTCTGCAATCGCTTTGCTGAACTTCTTTGCTACGGCAGAGGGGGTACAGTCTTATATGATATGGGGATTGGGTAATTTTGGAGGCGTCTCTTTGCAGCAGATGCCTGCTTTTGCATCGGTAACTGTTGCAGGATTGTTCGGTTCTTTATTGCTGATAAAACCCTTGAATGCATTGTTGCTGGGTGAGCGCTATGCGGAGAACTTAGGAGTCAATATCGTTCGTGTGCGCAATTGGTTGTTGGTCATCACCGGTTTGCTGACTGCCATAACTACCGCTTTTTGCGGACCGGTCGCATTTATTGGCCTTGCTGTGCCTCATATAGCCCGCATGATATTGCGGACTGCCAATCATAATTCTTTGCTACCCGTTACTATTTTGAGTGGAGGGGCGGTGGCTCTGCTTTGCAATCTGATCTGTGTCCTGCCCGGGGAGGCCGGTATTATTCCTTTGAATGCGGTTACACCGATTATTGGAGCACCGGTAATCATCTATGTGATCGTCAGCCAAAGAAATCCGCAACATTTTAACTGATTTTTTTCCCCGAAAACTCTTTACCGGAATAAATGTTTACTCAATCGTTTGCATAGATAACTGTCAGATTTAAAAGGATTATGCCATTTCATATTATTTTTTATTGTATTTTTGCCCCTGGTATTAGTTTTAATTTAAACAAAGATTGTGGCTATGAAATTACCCGAAGATCCGATGATGCTGTATAGCTTCATCAATATGAAGTTACGTGATTTTTATCCTTCACTGGATGCACTTTGTGAAGATATGAATGTAGAAAGAGACGAAATTGTCCGGACGCTGAAAACGGTGGGATTTGAGTATAATCCTGCACGAAACAGATTCTGGTAATTGCTGTAAGCTTATAAACAGAGAAGTTGGGGCTGTGTCTTGGCAAAGATACAGCCCCAACTTTTTGTTAATAAACGCCAAATATGCCCCTCCTCATTTAACTTCCCCGCTTTTTATCTTTCTAACCTGTAAAACCCGGTGAACTGATGATTAACGAAAACAAGATTCGACAAATATATAAATCCAATCGCGAGCAGGGCTTTCGGCTGTTGGTGGAATATTTTCAAGAACCGATATATTATTATATACGGCGTTTGGTGGTTCTGCATGAAGATGCGGAAGATGTGTTGCAGGAGGTTTTTATTCAGATATACAGGCATTGGGATCAGTTTCGCAACGAAAGTTCATTGAGCACATGGATTTACCGGATTGCGACGAATGAAAGCCTCCGTCTGCTGAACAGCCGTAAAAAGCGGGAAACTGTTTCCACTGAAGACATGCAGGAAAGTCTGATTTCCCAGCTAAGGGCGTCCGATTATGTGGATTATGAGAATGAATTGGCCGTCAAATTTCAGGAAGCGATACTGAGGCTGCCGGAAAAGCAAAGGCTGGTATTCAATCTTCGCTATTATGATGAACTTGATTATGAAGAAATAGCTTATATTCTGGACGGTAAGGTTGATGCGCTTAAGGTCAACTATCATTATGCGAAAGAGAAGATTAAAGAGTACATACTAAATAATTAAGACTATGAAAAAAGACTTTGACTTTGATGATATAGGAAAAAAGACGCCTTATCGTGTGCCCGAAGGTTTTTTTGATGAGATGCAACGTGAGGTGCAAAAACGCACTTATGCTGACAAACCGGCAAATCGTCGCTTATGGATAGCTGCTTCCACAAGTATTGCCGTGGCTGCGGTGTTAATAGGCTTTCTGTTCATGCCGTTTCATTTCCGGCAAAATGATCCCGGAAGGACTGACTTGCAGAGGCCGGATACTGAAAATTATACGGCGGCAATATCTGCCGATAAATGGATTCGTGAAATGTCGGACGAGGAGCTGGAAGAGCTCGTCAGCTTCTCCGAAAACGATATGTTTTTAAATTAATAGTATTGTCTTAAAAAGAAAAGTTTATGAAAACAAAATTTATTTATGCATTTCTGACATGCCTCGTGATGGGCTGCCAACTCAGTATTTCTGCCCAAAATCAAGTGAATAAGGGTAAAAAAATGAACCGGACACCGGAGCAATTCATGGAGCGCCAGACTCATCAAATGGTCAAAACGCTGATGCTGGATGATGCTGCCACTGCCAAATTCGTTCCGGTTTACCAGAACTATTTGAAGGAACTTCGGGAGTGCAGAATGATGAATCGTAAACAAACTCCTGCAAGGCAAAAGGTGGAGAAGCCGGGGGTAAAGCCGGAATCTAAGCCGTTGCTGACGGATGCCGAGGTAGAACAGCAGATTAAAGGACGTTTTGCACAAAGCCGTAAGATATTGGATGTGCGCGAGAAATATTATAATGAGTTCAGGAAAATACTCTCCCCTAAACAGATTATGAAAATATATCAGACGGAGAAGAGCAATGCTAATAAGCTGAAGAAAGAATTTGACCGCAGAAAGAGACAGGCGGCTGTGCAAGGAAAATACAAACACCCGGTACGCTCTGCCCAAAAGTCCTAAAATCCTCTTAGGCAGTCTTCTGCAAATCGGCATATATTTCAATGTGACAATTGGGTATATGCCGATTTTTTTGTGTCCGGGTTCAGAACTTCACCGGGGAGAAATTGTTGTAGGGGAATGTAGATAAGAAAGGATACTCCATGCGGTTGTTTCAGGAAATAAAGAATTGGAAAACGGTTCGTGGCTGGCATATTTGGAAGTTGAAGTTGGTGGATGCGCGGCTCTACTTTGTCAGTATGGTGGTGGGGCTGCTGACGGGACTTATAGCGGTTCCTTATCATTACCTGCTCTATTATCTGCTGCATGTCCGCAGCGGGCTTTTCGCTTCCCGTCCCGCTTGGTACTGGCATATTCCATTGTTCATGTTGTTTTGGGGGATCCTGATTCTTGTATCCCGGCTGGTCGGCAAAATGCCCCTTATCGGTGGCGGCGGTATTCCACAGACACGCGGGGCAATCAACGGGCGGATAACTTACCGGCATCCGTTCATTGAGTTGATATCCAAGTTTGCCGGCGGAATACTTTCCGTTTCTGCCGGGTTGTCGCTTGGGCGTGAGGGGCCTTCCGTCCAGATAGGTTCCTATGTCGGTTGCCTCGTTTCCCGGTGGACACATATTTTGAAGGGCGAACGCAAGCAGTTGTTGGCGGCGGGAGCAGGGGCAGGGCTTGCTGCGGCTTTTGCGGCACCGCTGGCTTCTTCATTGATTGTCATTGAGTCCATTGAGCGTTTCGATGCACCCAAGACGGCTATTACCACACTGCTGGCAGGCGTGGTGGCAGGTGTGATTGCCACTTTGGTATTTCCCGTAAACCCTTATCATCTGATTGAGGTGTCGGAGCCGGCTTTGGCTTTTTGGGTTCAAATGAAGTATTTCCTCATATTGGCTGTCATCATTTCCATTGTCGGCAAGCTATATGCTGCAATTATGATTTCGTTTAAGCGGGTATACTCTGCGGTCAAGTCTCCGACATCCGTCAAGATGTTCTATCTGGTGTTGGTGGCCTACATCATCTCATTGATGCAGGTGAACCTGACGGGCGGTGGCGAGCAGTTTCTGTTGGAACAGGCTCAGAACGGCAGTACGGAGATGATGTGGGTGCTTGCTGTCATGCTGTTGCATTTCGGCTTCTCGGTGTGTTCCGTCTCTTCCGGGCTGCCGGGGGGAAACTTTATCCCCACTTTGGTCACAGGTGGCTTGCTGGGGCGGTTTGTGGGATTGATTGCAGTGAAGTACGGTATTATCGGACAGGAAAGCGTCACTTATGTCATGTTGATATCCATGTCGGCTTTCCTGGTGGCTATTGAGCGCACGCCGTTGACTGCCATTGTTCTGATAACGGAGATTACCGGGCATTTTGAAGTTTTCTATCCATCGGTGGTAGTAGGCGGCCTTACCTACTATTTTACGGAACTGCTTCAGATGAAATCTTTCAATGTAATCTTGTACGAGGATATGGTCAGCTCATCCGATTTTCAGGAAGAGAAGCGGTATGCGCTGTCTGTGGAAGTCATGACCGGTTCTTATTTTGACGGCAAGGCGGTTGGTGAGCTGTCCTTGCCCGAACATTGCGTTATCATCGGTGTGCATAGGGACGGAAAAAACCTGGTCCCGGCGGAAACAAGTTTGATTCCGGGAGACCAGGTGCAGATTGAAATGGATTCACAGGACATAGAGAAACTCTATGAACCGCTTGTCAGTATGGCAAATATCTATTAAGCCAAGTTACCTATTTCATCCAGATTCTTCTGAATGTCGTTATCGGTCAGTTCATAATTCTGCAAATCGCCGGCGAGGTATTTGTCATACGACGCCATGTCGATGAGTCCATGACCGGACAGGTTGAACAGGATCACTTTTTCCTCACCCGTTTCCTTGCATTTGTTTGCTTCGCGGATGGTGGCTGCAATGGCGTGGCAGGATTCGGGTGCGGGGATGATGCCTTCTGCCTGTGCAAAGAGACAGCCGGCATCGAACGATTCGAGTTGTTTGATGTCCATTGCTTCCATATAGCCGTCTTTCAGCAGTTGCGACACGATGACGCCTGCACCATGATAGCGCAAGCCGCCGGCATGGATGTTGGCAGGAGCAAAGTTGTGTCCCAGTGTAAACATTGGCAGCAAAGGGGTATATCCGGCTTCGTCGCCGAAGTCATATTGGAATTTTCCGCGTGTCAGCTTCGGGCAGGAAGCCGGTTCGGCGGCGATGAAGCGCGTTTTCTTTCCTTCGAGGATCGTGTGCCGCATGAAGGGGAACGTAATGCCGCCGAAGTTGGAACCTCCGCCAAAGCAGGCAATGACCATATCGGGATATTCACCGGCCATTTCCATTTGTTTTTCGGCTTCCAGGCCGATTACGGTCTGATGCAGCGTTACGTGGCTCAGTACGGAGCCGAGTGTATATTTGCAGTTGGGGGTGCTTCGTGCCAGTTCAATGGCTTCGGAAATGGCTGTACCCAGCGAACCCTGATGATTGGGGTGGGCGGTCAGTATATCTTTTCCGGCGCGGGTGGACATGGACGGTGAAGGAGTGACCTGTGCGCCGAATGTCTGCATGATGCTGCGGCGGTATGGTTTCTGCTCATAGCTGATTTTCACTTGGTATACGGCGGCTTCCAGCCCGAAGAGGCGGGCGGCATAGGCCAGTGAGGCTCCCCATTGTCCGGCTCCGGTTTCGGTGGTGACATTCGTCACACCCTCCTGTTTGCAATAGTAGGCCTGCGGCAGGGCAGAGTTCAGCTTGTGAGACCCCATCGGGCTGACGCTCTCGTTTTTGAAATAGATATGCGCCGGGGTGCCGAGTGCTTTTTCCAGTCCGTAGGCGCGCACCAGCGGGGTGCTGCGGTAGTATTTGTACATTTCACGCACTTGTTCGGGAATTTCAATCCAGGCATCTGTCTGGTTGAGCTCCTGACGGCAAAGTTCCTGTGCGAAGATGGGATATAAATCTTCCGCTTTCAATGGTTGCTTGGTAGCGGGATTAAGCGGCGGCATGGGTTTGTTCACCATATCGGCTTGTATGTTGTACCAGTAACGTGGAATTTCGTCTTCCGGAAGAATGAATCTTTTTGTCTTGTTGCTCATAGTGGTTATAAAATTAAAAGTGATTCAGTGTCCAAATGTAGCCATTATTTTTAAACCAATTTCTTTTTTCCATTGTTTTTTGTTTATGAAGGTAGATTTGTCTAAGTTTGCCACGTCTCTTTAACCGGTATTTTTATGAAGATTTATCATAAGTTCCTTTTGTATCAGAATAAATGGATTTATCCTTATGTGCGTGTGGCGTTGAGGGTTATGACGACTTTGACCTATCTGGCATCCATTTTGCTTATTGTCGGGTTGGTGTACGAGCATGGGTTCAGGATTTCGGCTGCGGAAGCCCACCAGTTGCAGCGCTTGTATCATGGGGTGTGGATTGTTTTCTTGGCGGACATATCCTTGCACATTGCGTTGGAGTATAAGGACACGCGGCGGACTTTCAGCAGGCTGACGTGGATATTGACTTTTTTGCTTTATTTGACGTTGGTTCCGGTTGTGTTTCATCGTCCGGAGGTGGAAGGCGCTGTGCAGGCTGTCTGGGACTTTCTGGACGGCAGGATGTATCATCTTTCATTGTTGCTGATGCTTTCTTTCCTTAATTTGTCCTATGGCTTGGTGAGGCTGTTGGGGCGGCGGACAAACCCTTCGCTCATTTTGGCTGTCAGCTTCCTTATCATAATACTGGTGGGGACGGGACTGCTGATGCTTCCCCGTTCTACGGTGTCGGGCATCTCGTGGGTCGATTCGCTGTTCATCTCCACAAGTGCGGTGTGTGTGACGGGGCTGACCTCGGTGGATGTGGCGTCCACCTTTACGACAACGGGGTTCGTAATCATCATCCTGCTGATTCAGATTGGCGGTTTGGGGGTGATGACGCTGACGAGCTTCTTCGCAATGTTCTTCATGGGCAATACTTCTTTGTACAATCAGTTGGTGGTGCGCGATATGGTCAGCTCCAACTCGTTGAACTCGCTGCTCTCCACGCTGGTCTATATCCTCGGCTTCACGTTGGCGATAGAGGGGGCGGGGATGCTCGCCATTTGGAGTGATATTCATGGCACGATGGGCATGGACATACACGAGGAACTGGCTTTCTCGGCTTTCCATTCCATATCTGCGTTCTGCAATGCCGGTTTCTCCACCTTGCCGGGCAATCTGGGCAATCCGCTGTTGCTGGCGGGGCATCATAATCCGTTTTATATATACATATCCCTGTTGATTATTCTCGGTGGTATCGGTTTCCCGATATTGGTGAACTTCAAAGATATTATTCTTTATCACATACGCCGCTTCTGGAGATTTCTGCGCACGTGGGAGTGGGATGGCCGCAGGTTCTATCATCTTTATAACCTGAACACACGTATCGTGTTGATTGTCACATTCCTGCTGTTGGTATTCGGTACGCTGGGCATAGCCCTTTTTGAGTGGAACGGCTCTTTTGCAGGCATGCCGGTTGCCGATAAGTGGACACAGGCGTTTTTCAATGCGGTTTGTCCTCGTACGGCGGGCTTTTCCAGTGTGGATCTGGCAGGCTTGGGCGTGCAGACGCTGCTGCTCTATCTTATATTGATGTGGATTGGCGGCGGTTCGCAGTCCACTGCGGGCGGCATCAAGGTGAATGCTTTTGCTGTGGTGGTGCTGAACCTTGTGGCGGTATTGCGCGGAACGGAGCGGGTGGAGGTTTTCGGACGTGAATTGTCGTACGACTCTATCAGGCGTTCCAACGCTACGGTGGTGATGTCGTTCGGTGTATTGTTCATATTCATCTTTGTGATCAGCATTTTGGAACCGAAACTTTCACTGCTTACCATTGCCTTTGAGTGTGTTTCGGCCATCAGTACGGTAGGATCCAGCCTGAACGCCACCCCTTTGCTGGGGGACGACAGCAAACTGCTGGTGGCGCTCCTGATGTTTGTGGGGCGTGTAGGGCTGATAACCTTGATGCTCGGCATCATCAAGCAAAAGAAGCATACGAAATACCGGTATCCGAGCGGACAGATTATTATTAACTGATTTGTGGTTTATGATTCCGTAACCGGAACATCATGAACCGTAAGTCCAAAACCATAAATCTTATGAAGTATATCATTATCGGTCTGGGCAATTACGGTCACGTGCTTGCCGAGGAACTTTCTGCTTTGGGGCACGAAGTGATAGGCGCCGACATCAGTTCGTCTCGCGTGGATGGCTTGAAGGACAAGATAGCGACAGCATTTGTTATTGATGCAACGGACGAGCAGGCACTCTCTGTGCTTCCCTTGAACAGCGTGGATGTGGTGATTGTCGCTATCGGCGAGAACTTTGGCGCGTCCATTCGTGTAGTGGCTCTTTTGAAGCAGAAAAAGGTGAAACGCATCTATGCCAGGGCCATTGATGCCATACACCGTTCGGTGCTCGATGCTTTCGGGCTGGAGCGTATTCTGACGCCCGAAGAGGATGCGGCGCGCGGCTTGGTGCATTTGCTGGAGTTCGGTGCGGATATTGAAACGTTTCGCGTAGATGCCAACTATTATGTCGTGAAGTTCACTGTGCCCGAAAGGTTTGTCGGTTACAGCGTGAATGAATTGAAACTCGATAAGGAATTCGGGTTGAAATTGCTTGCCTTGAAGCGTGCCGAGACGCTGAAAAACTGCTTGGGCATCTCTTTTACGGAGCATGATGTTGTAAACGGACTGCCGGATGATGACCTGATACAGGCGGGAGACCGGTTGGTGTGTTACGGGCAGTATCGGGACTTCCGGAAGTTTTGGAAAGCGCTGTGAGTCAGTCTGCCACGAGGAAGAGCTGGGTACAGTACTTCGTCGTGGCAGACTGTAATTACAAGGTGAAATTATTCCAATGGTTTTAGGCGAATGATTCCGGCTGAATTTTCAGGCATGATGAATTCGAATTTCTTTTTCACTATGCCGAGGTCCACAGTATGCGGAACTATCACTTCGGTATATGACACTTTTTTTGCATAACGCCATGCCATTTCCCTCATTCCCGGCCTTTCTCTCTTTCCCGGAGATACATTCTCCATGGGATCTTTGTTGTAGTCCGGATGGCTGGAATAATAGTTTTGGTCTTTCTGGTTCTTCACAGAGGTATCGTGTGACGAGATGAATTCAACAGCCGCTTTGTAGCATATTCCGGAACCGGTATTGACAGTAATGCGCTTGTTCGCGGCCTCCGAGTTCACGAACTTAATGTAAATCTCACCCGTGGAGGTATTGATGGTAGGGGATGTATATACGGTGGTGTCCGCCACATTCCCGTTCATTACATCCGACATGAGAAAAGCTCTGTCACCGGCTTTGGAGAACAGCTTCTGATAGTAGTAGTTGGAAGTCCGCCACATGCCCCGGTTGTCGAACCAGATGAGGTTAGAGTTCCACTTGTTGTAGCCTTTCTTGCAGAACAGAGGGGCATATGCAGCCATCACCACCATATCAGAATTTCTCTCCAGTCCGGTCCAGTAAGCAGCTTCGGCCAGGGTAGAAGCATAGGCATTGTTGGTACCGTTGTTGGCAAACTCTCCGACGAACACTCGCGTAGGTTTGTTCCGGTCATATGTATAGCCCTCAGCGCCGCGTTTCTTGCCCGGATTGTATCTGTCGCGGTTGGTGTAGAACCATTCGTCGCTTTTGTAGTAATGTTCATCAACTATCGTATTGATATAGTTGGAATCTATTTCCTTCATATTAGCATCGAATTCCTTTCCTGCATCAAAGGCTCCGGAGGTGGAAATAATGGTAATTTCCGGATGTTTTTCCTTGACCGCATTGTATATGATGCCGAAGCGCTCCCAGAAAGCGTTTCCTCTATTCTCGTTGCCTATGCCGAGATATTTGAGTCCGAACGGTTCCGGATGACCCATCTCGGCCCTCAGCGAACCCCATTTGCTGTCGACAGAACCGTTACAGAATTCTATCAGGTCAAGAGCGTCCTGAACAAATATGCTTCTGAACCTCTCTCTATCTTCCTCCGTATCGAGAGGGGCTATGTACTGATGTCCGGCAAACTGGCATGTAACGCCGTTGTTGAGTACAGGCAGCGGAGTTGCACCGAGAGATTCGGCCATGAGAAAATATTCATAGAAGCCCACATACTGCGAAGTCCAGTATCCCCAATGATTGCGGAATCCTATTCTTTCCTCCGGAGTGCCGATGGAGTTTTTCCAGAATACCTGTCCGAAATAGTTTGGACCTTCGGAAGCGCATCCGCCGGGGAAACGCATGAAGGTAGGATTGAGGTCGGCGAGGGCCTGCATGAGATCTTTGCGGAACGGGCCGTCCTTCCCGTCGTTCCAGAGTTGGGACGCTTCCGGAAGCAGAGTGACGAAATCAAGGTAGAACACTCCGGTGGTATCGGCAATGATACAGAGGCGGCTGTCGGAGCTGCGCAGAGCCTTCAGTCTTCCTTCATATTTTTTCCATTCATCGGTGATGCTTCCGAATGCGAGTACATTGGAATTGAGGTTTCCGTCCTTATCCTCAAGATAAACCTTGAAATCACCCTTGTAGGATTCTCCCCGGAGGTACAGCCCGAGATCATAGCTGATGTCCTTTACAGCCGGAATAGAAGGAGTCTGGGTATTGTTGGAATAGTGATATTCTTTGCCTTTTCCGTATTCTGCTATTCCGAATCCATTTGCGGCTATTCCGAACCCGTCTCCGGGGTTTTTCACCTCGAAACGTACGCTGTACTGCTTGTAACGCTGTTCGTCATCATATTTATCATTTGGGTCGAAGTCATAATGACGCTTGAGATTTTTCACGAGAGGTTTGTCGGCAACAGCCCTTGCGCTACCCCTTGCATCACCCTTGCGAACGATGGTCCAGCCGAAGAATACGCTGTCGCATACGGAGAATTCGTGCTCCGGAGCATCAGGCACATTGTATGCTTGAAAAGAATTGTTTTGGATAAGTTGTGCACAGATACCGCCGTCGAGCGAATTGTTTATATCTTCAAAGAATATTCCCCTGAGTGTTGGGCTGATTTCAATTCCGAGTTTCTTCGGCTTGAGGGTAAGCGTTCGTTTTTCTTCAGACTTGAATCCCTGAAGTTGAAGCATCTTGTCGGCGAAACGGTATCCGAGGAGCCTCATTCCTTCGGTACTGAAATGGAACTGATCGCCTGTACTCTCGCAACCGAGAGCTGAAATTATATGTGCATTTGGAAGTACCTTCGGGAGTTTCGGCATAATGCTACTGTTGAATGCTGCACATACGCCTCCCTGTTCTGCGTATTTGAGTTCCCCTGCAAGAAGAGGTGTCTGTTTGGGATTGAGATTGAGGTCCTTGCATAGATTGTCGTAAATCTTCTTGACACGTTCCGGCCAGAGGGGATCTTCCGAATTGGATTCACCCTGATGCATGAGTATCCCTTTGATAACTCCATCTTTTTGGGCAAGTCTTGCCATATTCACGAGACGCTCATAAGGGTTTCCGCCGTATTGGCTGACGATGTTTTTCATCCAGTCGCGCTCGTTGTCGATATAATCTTTATAGTCTTCCCTATCCCAAAGTTGGATTTTTGCTCCTGCTACAGATACGTTGATAACGCCTACATGGTATTCAGAAGGAAGAATATCAATCATTTTTCTTCCGAAAAAATCCACCGGACCGAGGTTGTTGCCTTCACGACAGATCGGAGGTATGGCAGTATACCATTTTCCCATCTCGCGCCCAAGTTTCGGCATGTCGACCGCAGCCATGAATTGGAAACGTGGATTATTGAAATCTTTGTCCTGCTCTGCCGGTACAGCTCCTGCTTCCATGTTGGACTGTCCTATACAAAGATAAATGAAAAAATTGGGGTCCGGTTTGTTTTCCGGAGTTGCAGAAGCCCTGAAAATCGGGAATATGGCAAGTACTGCCACTACAAGAAATGAAATTTTTCTTTTCATGTCGAATCTGTTTTAATTTGATGAGTGTTTTTTGTGTTATTATGTGATAATGTCGATACAAAACTATCAAAAAAAAACAATCAGCAAGAGAAAATTCCAAAAAATATTCTTCGCGTATGCCTATGGAATGTTTAGGAGTTCTTCTTATGCTCTGAGTGCATTCTTCATACGGTAAATTGTCAGCTTATTTAGTACACCACAGCTATCAGGAGCGTATGTCCTGTTGCGTGATGACATGACAGATGTTTCCCGTTTTTAAACTTTGTAGGCAGATGTTTCCGTTATGAATTGAGCCTGAGTCCTATGGGAGTGGGATTATAGCAATGTAACTTGCTCCTTTTTCTGCTCCTATTAATCGTTTTATCATGTTAAAATATAGTAGGTTAACATTATTTTCCAATGGAAACTATTTATTATCGGAAAATATTGCTTTCTTTGTAGCGTCAAACTAAAAAAGAAAGAATATGAAATATGTGATTATTGGCGGTGTTGCAGGCGGAGCCACAGCTGCCGCCCGGCTGAGAAGAATAGACGAGCAGGCTGAAATCGTTTTGTTGGAGAAAGGCAAATACATTTCGTATGCCAATTGCGGATTACCTTATTATATAGGGGGAGTTATTGAAGAACGTGGAAAACTGCTGGTGCAGACTCCTGAATCATTTGGACAACGTTTCCGCATTGATGTGAGAGTGGAGAATGAGGTTGTTGCCATTGATACGGAACGCAAAACACTGGCTATCCGCAAAGCCGGCGGAGAAGAATACGAGGAAACTTATGATAAACTTCTGTTGTCTCCGGGAGCTACTCCTGTGAAGCCTCCTTTGGAAGGCATCCATTCGGAAGGCATATTTACGCTTCGCAATGTGGAGGATACCGACCTGATCAAGTCCTACATTGCAGACAATCAGGTGAAACGCGCCGTTGTGGTGGGGGCAGGATTTATCGGGCTTGAAATGGCCGAAAACCTGCATCATGCGGGCATCTCCGTTTCTGTTGTCGAAATGGGCAATCAGGTTATGGCGCCTATCGACTTCTCTATGGCTGCACATATTCACCAGCATTTAATTCAAAAAGGAGTCTCCCTTTACTTGGAAGAAGGAGTCACGCACTTCCGGCGCGATGAACAGGGAATTACCGTCTTTCTGAAAAGTGGGAAAACGATTCCTGCCGATATGGTACTGCTTTCTATCGGCGTGCGTCCGGCAACGGGGCTGGCGCAGCAGGCCGGTTTGGAACTGGGCGAGACGGGCGGCATCCGGGTGGATGAGCATCTGGAGACTTCTGTCAAAGACATCTATGCCGTAGGCGACGCTATTGAGTATCCTCATCCGCTGACCGGGAAACCTTGGCTCAACTATCTGGCTAATCCGGCTAACCGTCAGGGACGTATTGTGGCCGATAATATGGCATTGGGCAATACAATCTCTTATGAAGGGGCTATCGGCACCTCCATTGCCAAAGTGTTCGATATGACGGTCGCTTCTACCGGGCTTGCTGCAAAGCGCCTGAAACAATGGGGAATGGAGTATCAGAGTTCGGTGACTCATTCCGCTTCTCATGCCGGTTACTATCCCGATGCATTGCCGCTGACCTTGAAACTGACCTTTCACCCGAAAACAGGGAAACTCTATGGAGCCCAGTGTGTGGGGTATGAGGGAGTGGACAAGCGCATTGATCAGATAGCGGGACTTATCAAACGTGGAGGAACCGTTTATGACCTGATGGAGACGGAGCATGCCTACGCACCTCCTTTCTCATCTGCCAAAGATCCTATTGCCATAGCCGGATACGTGGCTTCCAATATAATCAGCGGTGCAATGCCGGTGATCTCTTGGCGTGAACTGGCAGGGAAGAAGGACGGCATAATGTTGATTGACACCCGTACGCCCGAAGAATTCTCGTTCGGCACTATTCCGGGAGCTGTTAATATTCCGCTGGATGAGATGCGCGGCCGTTTGTCTGAGATACCCGAAGACAAGCCTGTCGTACTTTTCTGTGCAGTGGGATTGCGGGGATATTTGGCACAACGAATTTTGATGGGGCATGGCTACCGTAATACGGCCAATCTGATAGGCGGGTATAAAACATACTCTGCGGCAGTTGCTCCTGTGCCGGCTCCTGTGCCGGCTCCTGTGCCGCCTGCGGAAGTGTTGCCTGCGGAAGTGTCGTCTGCCACATCTGCTTCGCCACAATCGGTACAGGGCGTTTCTGCTAAAGAACCGCTGAAGATTAATGCTTGCGGCTTGCAGTGCCCCGGACCCATTATGCAGGTGAAGAAAGCGATGGATAGCATTTCTCCGGGCGAACGGGTGGAAATAGTGGCGACCGATGCCGGTTTTGCACGCGATGCCTCTGCCTGGTGTGCCACTACGGGCAATAAGCTGGTGGAGAAGAAAGAAGAGAAGGGACGCTATACGGTACTGCTTGAGAAGGGAGATGAAACTTGCGCTTGTCCGTCGTCTCTTCCGGCAGCAGGTGGAAGGGGGAAAACTTTAATTCTTTTTAGTGATGATTTAGACAAGGCTTTGGCTACCTTTGTACTCGCTAACGGAGCTGCGGCAACCGGACAGAAAGTTTCGATATTTTTCACCTTTTGGGGGCTGAACGTATTGAAGAAGATACAGAAACCCCGGACGCAGAAAGATATTTTCGGAAAAATGTTTGGCATGATGCTCCCGTCCAGCTCTTTGAAACTGAAACTGTCCAAAATGAATATGATGGGGATGGGCAGCCGGATGATGCGCTTCCTTATGAAACGGAAAGGAATAGATTCTTTGGAGTCGTTACGTTCTCAGGCGTTGGCGCAAGGCGTTGAGTTCATTGCCTGCCAGATGTCTATGGACATGATGGGGATTCAGCGTGAGGAATTGCTGGACGAAGTTACGATAGGCGGCGTGGCAACCTATATGGAGCGTGCCGATAAAGCGAATGTGAATTTATTTATATAACAGGAATAATGGAAACTTTATGTAGGATCCGCGATATTTACCGGGCGATATCCGAGTTTGAGGTACAATTTATGCAAGAGTTTGATTTGTCATTGAATGAAGGGATGCTGCTATGTACCCTGCTGAATACGCCAAAGCTCACTTCCAGCGAGATAGCGGAAGCGCTTGGACTGTCGGCTTCCAATGCCTCGAAGATTATCCGTTCGGTAGAGGAGAAGAAGCTGATTACCCGTCTGGTGGGAAAAGCGGATAAACGCCAGATGCACTTTGCCCTGACGCCCGAAGGGAAGAACCGTATTACGGTTATAAAAAACAGTACTCCCGAAATCCCGGCTCTATTGCGGGAGATTGTATGACAGGGAAGGAGGGGCCGTTTATTCGTGATGATACGGCCCGCCGTTCAGTATTGTCATGGCCCGGTATAACTGTTCCACAAAGATGAGCCTGATCATCTGGTGGGAAAAGGTCATGCGTGAAAGGGATAGTTTCTCGTGTGCCGCTTCATAGACTTTGGGGGAGAAACCATACGGTCCGCCGATAATAAAAACAAGCCGTTTGTTTACGGTGTTCATCTTGCGCTTCATATAGTCTGCGAACTCTATGGAGCGCATTTCTTTTCCACCCTCGTCCAGCAACACCACCACATCGCCCGGCTGAAGGGCTTTTAATATCAGTTCGCCTTCTTTCTCCTTTTGTACTTCGAAGGAAAGGCTTTTGGTATTCTTCAATTCGGGAATAACCTCCATTTCGAACGAAAGATACCGACGCGTGCGCTGTATATAATCATTGATGGCTGTGATGAAGTGCTGTTCTACGGTTCGTCCTACGACGAGCAAAGTCGTTTTCATGTGAATTACTGATTTTCGTGCAAAAATAATTCTTTCCTGTGAGAATGCCGCCTTTCTCTGTGCATTATTTATTTCATCCCATGAGACGGAATAATCCGTCTTGCGGGACGGATAAATTCATTCCGCAGGACGGATTATCCCTTCCATGATGGCTGTGTTTATGGAAGGTTAATAAAATAAAACCGGCCTTTTTTCTTGTTATTTATAAGATTTGCTTACCTTTGCCTATCATTAATACTTGTGAAAATGAATAAACGAGTAGTAATATTATGGGTCTGTTTCTTTGTCTGGGCGGTCTCGCTTATGGCACAAGACGTGCCGGGAGGAGTGGTCGCCGCCTTTAAAAAAGGAAATTCTCAGGAACTGAACGGGTATTTGAGTGACAAGGTTGAGCTGATTCTTGAGGATCGCTCCATCAATGTAGACCGCCGGACAGCAGAGGGGAAGATGGCAGCGTTCTTTTCCGGCAATCAGGTTAGTGGATTCACAGTGAATCATCAGGGCAAACGTGACGAGTCGGGGTTCATTGTCGGCACGCTGACAACTGCGAACGGAAACTTTCGGGTGAATTGTTTCTTTAGAAAAGTGGCAAATAAATATGTAATACACCAAATAAGAATAGATAAAACAAATGAATAAGGAAGAAGAATTGATTGACAGGTTGATTGACCTGGCCTTTGCCGAGGATATAGGCGACGGTGATCATACCACCCTTTCATGTATCCCTGCTACGGCAATGGGCAAATCCAAGTTATTGATTAAAGAAGCCGGTATCCTTGCCGGTATCGAGGTGGCCAAAGAAGTGTTCCGCCGCTTCGACCCTGCGATGAAAGTGGAAGTGTTCATCAATGACGGTGCTGAAGTGAAACCCGGTGACGTGGCTATGGTGGTAGAAGGCAAGGTGCAGTCTTTATTGCAGACCGAACGCCTGATGCTGAACATTATGCAACGTATGAGCGGCATTGCCACCATGACACATAAATATGCCGAGAAGTTGAAAGGTACAAACACGCGTGTGCTTGATACCCGCAAGACAACTCCCGGCATGCGTATTCTGGAAAAAATGGCTGTAAAGATTGGGGGCGGCGTTAATCACCGGATCGGCTTGTTCGACATGATTTTGTTGAAAGACAACCATGTGGATTTCGCCGGAGGCATTGATAAGGCCATTACCCGCGCCAAAGAATATTGCAAGGAGAAAGGCAAGGATCTCAAGATAGAGATTGAGGTGCGCAACCTCGACGAATTGCAGCAGGTGCTTGACTTGGGCGGGGTGGACCGTATCATGTTCGATAACTTCACGCCCGAATTGACAAGGAAAGCCGTTGAAATGGTAGCAGGCCGTTATGAAACGGAGTCTTCCGGCGGCATCACTTTCGACACCTTGCGCGACTATGCCGAATGTGGGGTGGACTTTATTTCGGTAGGTGCTTTGACGCATTCTGTAAAGGGATTGGATATGAGCTTCAAAGCCTGCTGATAAAGGCGAATATAATACAGGGGAAAGCCTCTCATAGGGAATACTGCCCGTTGTTGCAGGTCTATGAGAGGCTTTCCTTATTCTTTTTAACTTCTTTTTAGAGATTCTGTTGCAGCATTCTGCCGAGTGCTGCGTCTAACTAACAAACGACGCAAAGAGGCGTCCGTAAAACGAGCACTGACATTGGAAAATGAGATAGAACTGATAGAGGGCTGCCGGGCAGGAAAGGATTCCGCCCGAAAGGAACTTTACACTCTCTATTCCAGGCAGATGTTGGCGGTGTGTTACCGTTATACGGGCGATATGGATGCAGCGCACGATGTTTTGCATGACGGCTTTATCAAAATCTTCACCCGCTTTACGTTTCGTGGCGAATGTGCTTTGAGTACATGGGTGACAAGAGTGATGGTGACGCAAGCCATTGATTACCTGCGGAAGCAGCACCGTTTCGGGCAACTGGTGGTAAACGAGGAGCAGCTTCCCGATGTGCCGGATGAAGCAAATGTTACTGAAAACGGAAGCCGGCTTACCGAAGAACAGTTGATGGCGTTTGTAGCGGAGCTTCCGGATGGATGCCGCACAGTGTTCAACCTGTATGTGTTTGAGGAGAAGTCTCATAAAGAGATTGCAGAACTGCTCCACATCAAAGAACATTCATCTACCTCGCAGTTGCATCGTGCCAAATGTATGTTAGCAAAAAGAATTAAAGAATATACAGAACATGAGAGAAAATGATGAAATAACAGGGTTGTTCCGTAGCCGTCTGGCAGGTGCGGAAATGACGGTGCGCGAGGGCTTCTGGGAGAAATTGCAGGAAGATGTGGCGTCTCCTGCTGCAAGCCGGAAGAAGGCGGCATTTCTTTCTCCGAAATATTATCGGATAGCGGCTGCCGCATCTGTTATATTTGTGTTGGGAGGCGTTTCGGCAGCTTTTTGGTTTTTCTCTCCGAAAGAAGAAATAAAGGATGCTTTCACACAAGTAGCGGCTTTGACACCGGAAGGCAGTTTGAACGGTGATGTGGCGCAGGAATCTTTCCCTTCTATACATCAGGCCGCTCCCGCCGGACTGAAACCGGGTGCACAACAGCCGGCAAGCGGAACTCCCGTAGGCATGACTGCCCAGTCGGAGGAGGAGAGCGGCTCTGTCTCCGTACGGCTTTCTATTACTATCAGACAGCGTGTGCAGAACGGTGGCGATTATTTCAACAATAATGCCGCTTTGCAGGACGGTAATCCTTATCAGGAAGCCGACAGGCAGGTTGATTCGGCTGCTGACGCCTTTTCCACTGTTTCTGCGGGAGAAGAGCAGGATGCTTCTTCTTTAAGGAAGCAACAGTCGCGTAAATGGGCGTTGAAAGCTGCTCTTGGAACGTCTCTGCCTAAGAGGAATCACAATATGCCGTTGACAGCAGGAGTGACGGTGGAACGTAGTCTGAACAACTGGCTTGCTTTAGAAACGGGTATTCAGTATAATCGCTTGCATGCCGACCGTACGCTGTACACTTTAGGAATTCCCGTAAAATTGAATATGACACTGGCAAGTACTCCGAGGGTTGATTTGTATGCTGTTGTGGGAGGGGCTGCCGAGAAATGCATTGCCGGGGCTCCGGATAATGGCTTTAAGGCGGAACCTGTCCAACTGTCAGTTGCGGCGGGAGTAGGGGTGCGCTATAAATTGAGCGACCGTTTCGCTTTATTCGCCGAGCCTTTGGTTTCCCATCATTTTGATACGGAGTCTGAAACTAAAACCTTGAGAACCGAACGTGCCACGAATTTGAACCTCTTGTGTGGAGTACGTATGACTTATTAACCTTAAAGACTGTACAATAAAATGAATACTTTCTGTAGAATATATAAATATGGCTGTGTGGTGCTTGCAATGGCTGCTTGTCTCGTTCTTGTGTCTTGTGGTGAGGCGTCACTGGATTATAATCATCCGGATGTGGAATTGTTCGTGAAACAGTTGCGGACAGGAAAATATTCGGCCCAGAGTCCTGAAGGGCTTAGTAACATTCCCAAGTTCGCCAAAGAGGATATTGAAGAACTGTTGAAGTATGCCGAAGACTTGACGGTGATACCTTCTTTCCCGTTGGCACCTGTGTCCTATTCGGCAGGTGGAAAATTGCGCTTGGGTGAATGTATTTTGTGGACGGTAGAGACTATCCGCTTGGGACATAATGCGTCAATGGGATGCAAAATGGTACACGTTGATGCCGAGAACTATGAAGGCATTTATTTTTTGACGGATGAGGAAGTGCTTGATGCGGCTGCCCGTTATCGTCGCTGGTGGGAAGGACGTAAATATCCGCGTACCATGTGGACGGTTGATCCATGCTATGACGAACCACTCTGTGGAAGCGGCTATATGTGGTGGTGAGTTTTCCCGTATGAGGGTGAGGTATGAAGTATAAGGTATAAAGTATAAAGAATTAATCGGGTGAAATATTTTATTCTCTTTTTAGGGTTGCTTTTTGTGGTAGCCTTTCCCCTTTACGCTCAAGAGTGGACACCGCAAGATTCTTTGCATCTGCGCCGGTTTCTCAGTGGTGAAGGAGAAGTCAGGCTGAATCCGGACGTGTTGAAGGAGATAGGCATTGATTCCCCTTTAGGTTCTCCGAAAGAGGATATGAATAAATCGTGGTTGGAGTTTGATTCTTCTTTACCTGTAATGCCTCAGATGCCGGAGAAAAAAGTAGTGCTTACTTTGCGCCCCTATACTGCAAATACCAAATATAACTGGGATCCGGTTTATCAGAAAAAGATTACAGTGAATAAAAACACATGGAGGAGTAGTCCGTTTTACGAATTGACCAAACTGAAAATTTACACCAACTGGGCTAAGCGTCCGTTGGATGCCGGACCGCGTGAAAGCGTCGAACAAATAGAAGCTACCGGACTGCGCTACATGGTGACTGAGCGTGCCAACAACATGGCGGTGGGCGGCTGGAGAGGAGTTGGAGGCGGCGGTATTTCGGGTGATTTTATGGCTCCTTTCACTAAGGATTTCTGGAATATAAAAGGGCGTAAGCGTCGGGCGCGTACGTTGGAAGTATTAAAAACTTATGGTGATTCCATTAGTGTCCGTCGTAATGATGCAATTATCAAATAAAATATCCTGTCTTTAATTTCTTAAATATTGAACTTTATCTCTCTTCCCCTTGTTCATAAAGATAAACCTTTAAAGGATAAACAATGGATAGAATAACTTCTCTGTTTGGGATAAAATACCCCATCATTCAAGGTGGTATGGTGTGGTGTAGTGGCTGGCGGTTGGCGTCGGCAGTGAGTAATGCCGGAGGCTTAGGCTTATTGGGTGCAGGTTCCATGCATCCTGACACGTTGCGGGAGCATATACAAAAGTGTCGTGCGGCTACGCATCATTCATTTGGGGTGAATATCCCTTTGATGTATCCCCAGATAGAAGAAGTTATGCAGATTGTGGCAGAGGAAGGCGTCCGCATTGTGTTTACGTCTGCCGGTAATCCTAAGTCGTGGACCGGATGGTTAAAGGAGCATGGCATCACAGTGGTGCATGTTGTTTCATCATCGCGTTTTGCTATGAAAGCTGAGGCTGCCGGTGTGGATGCCATTGTGGCCGAAGGTTTTGAAGCCGGCGGACACAACGGGCGTGAAGAAACAACTACGCTTTGTTTGATTCCCTCCGTACGTGCGGCCACTACACTGCCTTTGATTGCGGCAGGTGGCATTACTTCCGGTGAGGCGATTCTTGCGATGCGTGCATTGGGGGCTGAAGGGGTGCAGTTGGGTACACGATTTGCTTTGACTGAGGAAAGCTCTGCCAGCAGGGTGTTTAAAGAGTATTGTTTGCATCTGAAGGAGGGTGATACCCGCTTATTATTAAAAAAATTATCTCCGGTACGTTTGGCGCGTGGCAATTTTCAGCGTGCGGTGGAGGCGGCTGAAGCTGTTGGAGCTACGGAAGAGGAATTGCGTATTCTTTTGTCGAGGGGACGTGCCAAACGCGGTATCTTTGAGGGAGACCTTGAAGAGGGTGAACTTGAGATAGGGCAGGCGGTTGCATTGCTTCATGAGAAAGGAATACAGACGGTAGGGGAGGTTATGCATGAACTGATAACGGATTATCAGCGTGCGTGTGAAACACTTGCCGCCAATATATATGAACGTTTAGAGATTTAAGTCCGGTGGCAGACTTTGACCCGGCAAAATAATTTTGCCTATGATGAGGAGCGGAAGTGATGCATAAGCCTGATTGCCGAATCTGAAAACGAACTTGATAGAATAAAAGCACCCCGTAGGTTTTCGGGTGCAATCATAATATAAAAGCGAAGTGAAAAACTTCGCTTTTTTTGTTACTTTTCAATATTTCCATTTGTTACTAACCAATATTCCCAGTACCTAAATCAGTATAGCAGGAAAACTTCACTATTATTTGTCGGAAACAGAGGAGGGTAAGGGGGAGGTTTACGGTTTTGTGCCAAGAAAATACTTGAGATAGGGTAGCAGTTAGTTCGTCCAAAATGCACTAAAAACGGTTGCGTTGCGTTAACTTTATGGCGCGTTCATGGGCGTGTTTGTTCCATGTAAAGTGTAATTGTAATCGTATGTAATTAAAGATTGTATCATGTTCGTTGTTGGCTGGATGTCAGCAATTTAATTATAATGTAATAATCAAAGAACTATGGACAAGAATGGACTTTATGGTTTTATGTTATCCGTCATTACGGATATGGAGTTGCAGGGCCGTTACAGCACTGCGCATGTGTATCATTGTGCCTTGAAGTCTGCAGTGGGTTACGGAGGCACCTCGTTGCGGATTGAAGACCTCAGCCCTGTGTGGCTGCACAACTATCAGGAGCATTTGTTGCGTCAGGCATTGCTTTGGAACACGATTTCCACGTACATGCGCATGCTTCGTGCGGTGTACAACCGGGCTGTGGATTTGGGGCTTGCCCCTTATATCCCCCGTCAGTTCAAGAACGTGTTTACGGGGCGTCATGTCAATCATCGGCGGGCCTTGAAGAAAGAGGAGATCCGCCTGGTGCTGGTGAAAGGCGCGGCTGAAACTGCGGATGAAGTTAGAGCTGCAGTTACATCAATGGCTGCGGATCGGACTACGGTTACATCAACGGCTGCGGATGATGATCAGGATCAGGCTGCGGCTGCAACTGAGAGTACCGACGCAGCAGAAGCTACGGAACCCGTTTCCGCTTCCCGCTGCTCCTCCCGCGACCTCAACTGGGCGCGCGCCTGTCTGGAGCTTATGCTCCGTTTTCATGGCATGCCCTTCGTCGACCTTGCCAACCTTCGCAAGGTTGATTTGCAGGACGGCTACCTGACCGTCCGCCGCCATAAGACAGGCGCGCCCCTTCTTATCGCTGTCGATCCGGCCGCCATGAAACTTCTCCGGCTTTATGCGAGCAAGGACCCTTCCTCTCCCTACCTGCTTGACATTCTCGACGGTCGGCTTTTGGGCAAGGCTGCATATCTGGACTACCAGCATGCCCTGCGTCTGCTCAATTTGCGTCTGGGGCAGCTTTCGCGGCTCTGCAGGCTGGGCAATAAGGTTTCTTCCTATACTGCGCGTCACACGTGGGCCACTATTGCCAAGTCACGCGGGATTCCTGTTGCAGTGATCTCGGAAGCATTGGGCCATGCGTCCGTTTCCACTACGGAGGGCTACCTGAAACGTTTTGAGGATGATGAAATCAAAAGAGCGAATAAGGTAATAATAGATTATATCTTCGGGAAGTAGTTCTCCGGTTATGTAAATGCTATCTTTCTGTAATTCAGTGCTCTATGCGGGCGTTACTTCATAAGTAACGGATTGATATTTCGCTGCAAATATATACGTAATACTTGAAAAACCAAATAAAATCTCCTTTTTTCTCCACTTTTGCTATGTATTTTGTGTGATAAGCCGGAACTCAGCTTTTTTTTCCTTCATTATGGAGCTTTTGGGACATAGCTTTCCTTCACCTTTCCCTGAGTGAAAGATGAGAGAATATCGTGCATATAATGGCATATTATATACACATAAGTTACTGTACCGCCTTGTGCTTTCCTCTTCCCGTCTTTCTTCCCGCGTGTTTACTTCCGTTACTTATGAAGTAATGGAATTTTCCTTAATATAATAACCTACAATGTTGACAGACAAAACGCAAGCTGCCATCGCCGCCCTCCGGGCGGTTGCCTACTGTGTCCCGCATTCCAGCCCGGATGCCTCCCCTTCTGTTCCGGTGCGGATGTTGCGTGATTTGGAAGATTGCGGCCTGATCCGCCTTCTTCCGGGCGGCAATCCCTCTTCTCCGGGTTCCTATGAATTGTGCAGGAGCTTCTCCTCGCTCTCTCTCTACGACCTGCTGCTTGCTATCGGCGAGGGTGTCTTTCCGGTTTCCCCGGACGCTTCGGAGGAGCATATCCACCGGCGTTTCGGCTACGTTTCGGGCGCTTCGAGGCTCGGTGTCATTAACCATATGCTCCGCACGCTGCTTGACGGTGTCAGCCTGTCGTCCCTTTGACAGATAACCCCAACCCCCGCATTTATGAAGTATAAGAGAACCCTTCAGTTGTTTGCCATTTTCCTTGCATGCGAGTTGTATGCAATGCTGTTCGCCGCTCTGGTTTACTCCTGCGGCAGGGACGGTGAGCGTGGCTCCGGTGCTGTCACTGCGTGTTCGTCTGCCCCGTCCGTCGGGGCTTTGAATGTGAATCTTTTAAACAATCAAACCATATGGGAATAAAAGCTCTGCTGCTACTGCCTGCGATCCTTGCCTTTCCGGGCTATCTTCATGGCGTGGCGGCCTTGCCCGGCACTCTGCCGGGCCCCGATACGCTGTATCGTGATTCTACCTACCTCCGCGTGATCAACGAGGGCTCCACACGCCTGAACTGCTACCTGTCCTATCCTCAGGGCGGCTGGCGTGTGGAGAGTACCTACGGCAACAACTCCTCCGAACTTGCCCGCCTTGCCCGCTTCATCCGTACCTCACTTTCCGACAGTCTGATTTATGTGCGTGAGATCACCCTGACGGGCTACTGCTCCATAGAGGGCAGCTACGCCCACAACGAACGTCTTGCCCGCCGTCGCGCCAACGGTTTCAGGAACTACCTTGATTCGGTATTCGGCCTTTCGAGGCGCTACCCTGTGAGGACATCCTACGTTGGCGAGGACTGGGAGAGGCTCCGTTCCCTTGCCGATTCCTGCGCATCGCTTCCCAGCCGCCGGGAAGTGCTGGAAATCATCGACAATACCGGTATCTTCGACGGCCGCGAAAGGAAGCTGATGGCCTTGCATGGCGGAGTTCCCTATAACTTCATGCTTTCCGAGCTCTTCCCCTTGCTCCGCCGGGTTGAGATACTGGTGGAATACGACCTCCACCGCATCATCGAGGAGCGCTACCGGCGCAAACTTAGCGCTTCCGAGTTGCAGGAGATCCTTGCGCATGAGCGTGCAGTGGCCGCCGCCGAGCAGGAACGCCTTGCCGAACTCCGCCGCCTGGCAGCCGAAAGTCGGCAACGCGCCGAGCAGCTGCGTCTGGCGGAAGAACATGCCGAACAACTCCGCCTGGCGGAGCAGCGCGCCGCCGAAGCCGAACAGGAGCGTCTGCGTGCCGAGCAGCTGCGTCTGGCGGAAGAACGTGCCGAACAACTCCGTCGGGCGGAGCAGCGGCGCAACCTTGCCGTTCCCCTGTTCTCCATCAAGACCAACCTTTACGCCCTTTCGGGCATGACCCCCGGTTTCTCCCATACCTCTTTCACTCCCAACCTTTCCGCCGAGTTCTTCTTTGCCGGGCGCTGGTCTGCCGTTGCTTCCGCCGCGTATGCCGACTGGTCCTACGGCAACGGCCGATCCTATTGGGGCATATCCGCTTACCGCCTTGAGCCGCGTTTCTGGCTGCGTTCGGGCGGCGTCTACCACCTTTTCTACGTGGGAGTCTACGGCCAGTCCGGCGATTTCGACAACCGCAGCACCTCCGACAGCCGCCTTTCCTCCGGTACGGGCAACTGTACGGGCACCTATCTTGAAGGCGGCGTTTCCGCCGGCTGCCACTTCCGCCTGAGTGGCCGCTGGGGCATTGATCTGGGGCTTCGCGGCGGCTTCCGCAGTTCGGATGTCAACACATACGACGTGGAGCTTCCCTATCATTATTTCAACCGTAACTTCCGCAAGAACCGTTTCGGCCTGACGGGTGTGGACATCAGCATCGGCTACCGTTTCGGGCGCAGTGCGAAAGGAGGTGGAAAATGAGAATGTCATATCTTGTCCTGCTGCTTGTTTCTGCGGCCGCCTTTGCGGGCTGCACCGAAAGGGAGCTGGACCATCGCGCTGCCAGTGGCCGGGTGGAGATAGCCCCCGTCTGGGCCGGGCTGAACCGTCCCTCCACTGCCGGTTACCGCTTCTATGGTGCGGACAACAAGCCGGTTCCGGTGGAAGGCGCCGTTGCGGAGGCATCCGTCGATTCCTTCTCGGTTGTCCTTCCTGAGGGCCGTTACAGTTGCCTTGCCTACAACACCGATGCCCAAGGCGTCACCTTTACGGGGCTGGACAACAGGCTTCTTGCGGAAGTCCGCCTCTCCTCCGAGGCGCAGCCGGGCAACGTGTACAGTTGGAGCGTGGAGGAGGTGGAGGTCACCTCACGCGGTGATGTCCGCTACACGCCCGTTCCCCTCCGCCTTGTGAAACAGGTTGTCCTCCGCTTCCGGGTGACGGGTGTGGAGGGCGCAACGGTGCTGAACGGCACGCTGAACGGCGTCTATCCCTCGCTCTTCCTGCTTTCGGGCGATCCTCCGGAGCAGAGCATCAGGACGGCTCCCGAAACAGTGGCGCAATATACCGCCACGCTGGTGCAGACCCGGAATACGGGTTCTCCTTCCTACACCGCTTCCGCCGATATCCGCCTGCTCGGCCTTCTCGATCCCCAAAAGGAGGAGGGGAACGGAAATGAAACGGCCTACGACTCCCGCCTGAATCTTGCTGTGCATAACTCCTCCGGTGAGGTGTACAGCACGACGGTGAACATGAACAAGCCTGTCTCCGAAATCATCGATTCCTACGGGGGTGAAATCCCTATCGACAAGACGATAGAGATAGATGTAAGCGTGAACCTGCTCGATATGAACCTTACGGCTGTTGTGCAGGGTTGGAAGGAAGGAAACAGAGAGATAATAATCATAAAATAATTAGATGGTAATCCTTTCATATTCTTTTATCAATCAGGATGTTATGAGTTTATTTCAGTTTACCCTCAATAAACTTGTAATTTATTCCTAATAAACTTGTGGTTTATTCCTAATAAACCGACGGTTTATTCCGGATAAATGGACAGAATGAATCATAGAAATATTTTTAGTAGCATTTATTTAATATTAATTTAGAAAAAGAAGTAAGTTTAGTATGAAGAAAATTATGTTTATGCTTGTTGCCGTAGCAGCTATGGCAAGCAGTTGTACACAGAGTGATGTAATCGGGTTGTCTTCGGATGATAATGTTGAAATACGTGTCAGTGCGGGTATCACCTCTGCTGTGTCTCCGTCTACGAGGGCAGTAGTGGAAGGGATGATCAATTCCGGTTTCACTACGGATTTGGATGTGGCGTTTGTGCGTGCCGATGAGGGAGGTTCTGGCTATGGGAACTACGGGGGGACTGCTTTGGTAGGTACCGTAGCGCATGCCGGTAAAACGCTGTCGTTTGCTCCTGCCGAATATTATTTGGTAAGCGGAAAGAAAACCAAGTTGATAGGCTGGTATCCAAGACGTCCCGGAGTTAGTTATACGCAAGGTACAAGAGTTGTGGATTTTGGTGAAATTGACGGTAAGACGGATTTGATGGCTACTGTTCTGTACGAGGGAAGTAAAGGTACAAAGATATCGTCTATTACTTTCAATCACTTGCTTACCCAGTTCAGCATAAAGGTTTATGCTCCTGATGCTGCTGCGCAGGGATTGTGGGGGACAGTGAGCTCCATTAAGATAGCTGAAAAAAAACAGACTTGTACGATAACATTGCCTGCGGCGACAGAGACAGCCAATACAGCAGCCGCTCCGACTTTTACTGGTAATTCTGACTTGGATTTGGTCAAGACTGACCTGACTACCAGCCCTGCAGCTACCATTAACTATCCCCTGACGCTGGGCGTAGGCACAGCTGCGAACGCTGCTCAGGCAGGCTATGCCATGTTTGCTCCGCAAACTACCGGTAATGTGGTATTAAAGATTGAGTTGTCTTCCGGTGTAACCCAGACTGTGAATGTCCCTGTTCCTACTACACCTGCACCCGCAGGTTTTCTTCATGGAAACGCGTATGAAATCACTTTAAAGTTCTCGTCTTCGGCTATCACTCCTACCGTATCCGTTGTAGACTGGGTACCGGTCACTAATACTCCTGAAGTTGAAATTTAATGTTTATACGCCATTGATTTTATGAACTATTCAGGGATGATAAAATACTTGCCGGCAGTCTTGTTGTTTTGTTCGTGTACGGAAAGCGGTCTTTTGTTGAGGGAGCGTGAACGTTTTGCAGTGCATTTCTCTGCATCGGGCATCGGCATGGAGGTCACCACGCGTGCTTCTTCGCCTTTGTCGGACAACACAACGTTGCGTATCCTCGCTTTCCGGCGTGTAGGACAATCTCCCAATTTGCAGGCGGATGAATACATGGGCGAAGGCACATACAGAGCCTCTTCGGGCAATGGCAGCCTGACGCCTGTGCATTCTTTGCTGCTGCGTGCCGGTTCCTATGATTTCTATGCCCTTACCCCGGAAACGGCTACTGCTTCCGGGGGCGGTGGCAGCGGTATTCCCGGCGGCGGTGGCGGCACCACTGCACCGCCGTACACCGTATCTGTGGGGCATGGCATGGACTATGCCACTTCGCTGACCGCGGGTAGAACGGTGGATGAATCCAACCCTTCCGTCCCTCTCAACGATTTGGTTCGCCGTTGCACAAGGCTGGTGTTCGAGCTGTCGCCCAAAGCGGGCAATATAAAGAAGGTGCGTGTTGCGTCCGCCGGGCTCACCAATATGACTGCCGCCCCCGTTGCAGCGCCTCTGAATGCAGAACTTCCCCTTGCGGGAGTGGCGCAGAGCGACGGCCTCACCATAGCAGGCGGCAGCTTCTCTCCGCCGGACAAGGACCTGAACACTTCCGCTGCTGCGGTGGTGCTGCCCCGCATGGCAGGTAAGTTCGATTTCGAGCTGGATGTGTCGTTCAATGACATGGCTGACGCAAAGTTTACGGCTGCCATGCCGGAGACGCTCGTATTTGCTCCCGGCACACAATATACGTTCACCCTGAAGATGAAAGGCAGCTCCATGCAACTGACGCTGACGGTGGTGCCTTGGGGTGAGAGCGTAATGGGCGGCGATATAGGCGCTTCAGCTCCGATTACGGTGACTGTGGGGGCTTGGGAGAATGTGACTGTGCCGGGCGAAACAGGCGGTGGCAACCCCACTGTCAGTACGGGACAGTGGATTCTCAATCCCGATTTGGATGTCCTGTTCGGCAACTATGGCCTGAGTACGATAAACGGTCTGCCCTGGGCTTCTTCGCAGACTCTACCGGGCGAAACGGGCGGCGGGAGCACGAATGTGAACTCCGGCAGTTGGGCGGGAACAAAGGATGTACCTGCTACCACCGGTGATGGAAAACTACCGGGGAGTGATGATCCGGATTCAGTGTAAAAACATGCAGTATATAAACATGTAGTATATAAACATGCAATATATAAACATGCAGTATAAAAACATGTATACATAGGACAACATGTAAGTATATAATATGTAAGCATAGGACATATAAACAACATATAACCTATGTGCAACATGTAAAATGGAAAAAATGAAATAATAATTATGAAGATAACAAGTATTTTCGGGTTATGTATAGCGGCTTCTCTTTGCTTTCTTTCCTGTACGGATGGAGACGAGATTCAGCAGAACATAACTCCCAATGTCGATACTATGCCGGTGAAACTTGCGCTTGGCATGGCTCCCATGCATGACACCGGAGGTGTCACTCGTGCACGCGGCGACAACTCGCTGGACTTGGTGCTGGGCGAGGAAGCGGATAAAGTTCCGGATTATGCCGGGGCACATTCCGCAACAGATGCCGGGACGCAGATGAATTCCGCAACAGATGCCGGAGCACATCCCCAAACACGCGCAAGCCTGACCGACGCCCAAGAGGATGCAGTAAGCGAAATCTGCGTCTTTCAGTTTGAAAACGCCACTAATACACTGAAATACAGCGGACATATATCCTTAGGAACGGGAACACTTACAACCGACATCTCTCTGGCTACGGGAATGGGCGCGTGCACCGTATATGTGCTGGCAAACGTGGGCGACCTGACTTCGAGAGTGGCATACGGAAGCTCACTGGCCGACTTCAAGAAGTTGGCAGCCGAAGTGACTTCGGGCAAAGGAACAAGTGATAACCTGCCTATGTGCGGCAGCAACGACAACTTCGACTCGAATACGGCCAACACACTTGCAGTCTCACTGACCCGTTCGGTTGCCAAAGTCAGCCTGAACCTGACTCTTCCGAATGGACCTGATGTATTTACAGTGAGGGCCATCAAGCTGATGAATGTAGCAAAGAAACTCTATTATGTAGAATCGACTACTCCGACTACTTCGGCAGAGCTTACCGACTACACGAGCGATAACTCCAACGCAATTACTTGGTACATCCCTGAAAACAAGGCGGGAACCACCTCCCTGACCGATTGGAAAGACCGCTACGAGGGCAATGCACCCGCTACGGCTACGTATATCCTGATAGAAGGGAGTTATACCCCTCAGAATGGTACGGCCCGCGATGTAGCCTATGCCATTTATCTGGGAGATAACGACCCTGCCGATTTCAATGTGACACGCAATACGAAATATACGGTGAATGCCAGCATTAGAGGCACTAACTTGGACGACGGTCGTGTGCTGGTGGGCAAGGATTTGAGTGCTGCCGGAACGCGGACAGCCAATTGCTATGTGGTGAAAACCACCGATGCCAATAAATGGTATCGCTTCAAGGCCACAGTCCGCGGCAATGGTGCGCAGACTGCGGAGGATATCTCTTATACGGGAGCCGAAATACCTGCGGGTGATAAGATTTCTCCCGTCAAGGCAGGCCTTGTGTGGGAAACCCGCGATAACGGCGGGACTGTTCACACACTGGACTACGTGGGCTATTCCCGCAACGGCTATATCGTGTTCAAGCTGGGCAGTGCTCCTGAGGGCAATGCAGTGGTTGCCGCCAAAGACGGCGCTTCCAAAATCCTTTGGAGCTGGCATATCTGGGCAACGGCAGCGTTTGGTGGAGATAATATCAAGGAACAGACATACGAGACGCGCCCTCGTAGCGGTATTAGCGGTTATGAAAACATAACTAAACGGACTTTCAAGATGATGGACCGTAATTTGGGTGCTGCGAGCGCAATGCCGGCTTCTAAAACGGCAGAGGAGGTTATAAAGACGTATGGTCTCATTTATCAATTTGGTCGTAAAGACCCGTTCCCCGGTGCGGGTGAGATGAAAAAAACGGACGATGCAGAACTTATTCCCTCTTATGATGCGGACGGGGTGTTGGTTACGAGACAGTTGATTATGGCAAATAACCCCAAATATTTAACAAATAGTCAAGTGGTAAGTGGTCAGGGAACCGATGCAGCAGCTATTAGTAGACAGCTTACCTATGTAGTAGAGAATCCTTTGGTATATGTGATGAGTAATGGTGCTGATGCATCTGCTCCCGGTGGAGGAAGTAGATCTTTTAACTGGATTTGGGCAGCACATAAGAATACACTTCCTTGGAAAGTATCCAATAAGTTGTGGGGCAGTGACATCCTTAACGAATCAAACAGCAATTTCTTTGCAACGAAATCTGTAACAAAAACTATTTATGATCCTTGTCCTTATGGCTATCACATGCCTCAGCAGGATGTATGGACTAACTTTTTGACTACTGCAAATGGATATAGCACGTCCACAGCGTCTGAGTTTAATGTGGTAGATGATGATAAAGTGGTTTCTTCCGACGCACAAGGTTTCATGCACTCAACTTTTCCTGTGTTTGGGCGTCGTTTTTTAACTACCGGAAATGCGGCAGTGAGTGGTGAAAGCAATGTGGCATTCTATCCGGCAGCTGGTGGTCGTTTCAATGACAAAACACTTAGTTACGTTGGAAGTGCAATTATATGTTGGTCCGCCTCGCCATACAATAATACTAATATAGGAGGAAGCCTTCTGTATGGAAATACTACCAGTGTATCTCTGATACAAGGCGGTATAGGTCGTATGGTTGGGCTTCCTGTGCGCTGTGTCCGCGGCAACTGACAGTAGCCACATTGTTACGAAGTTGTTGCACTGCAAAGTTGTGCAGCAACCTTGTATCACGAAATAATGTTATTCTATGTTTTTAGTTTATTCTCAGGGTATTGTTATTGATTGCCCTTAAGGAACACCGGGGAGTTTAGAGGGCCGGGCTTTTCCTCGCCCTCGATTCGTTCTTTGGTTTTGGGCCGGATGAGGATGTGAATCACTGTCTGTGCTTATTTGTTTGTTTGAAAGTTCCCCCTTTCCAAGCGTGGAAAGGGGGAACTTGTGTGTAGTTATGATATGCCAAGTCTCTTCTTTATTCTTTAGAGACGGTTTTACCCGCAACTTGCGTATTGGGCTGTTCTTCCCAGTGGAACGGCTCGAAGGTTGTGTTCGGGTCAATCCAACTTGGCTTCTTGGCAGCGTAGATAATGAACGGGGCAATCACCACAACAAGCGCACCGATAATCAGTACGGAGAACCATACGGCATTGCTACCGGTGGAAATCTGGCTTGGAGGGATGAAGCTCAGCACAAATGCAAGCAATGAACCACAGAATCCCAAACCACCGATGAACCACATCAGGCCGTTGCCGCCTTTGCCGATGCGGAACGGGCGGTTCAGCTTCTTCATCTTGTAGCGCAAGGCAATGGCTCCGGAGAACATCAGCATGTACATGATGAGATAAAGAATAACCGTCAGCTGTGACAAAATCTGGTAGAAACTCTGCACCGAAGGCATAACCACGAACAAGAGGCTCAATACGGTTACGGCTATACCTTGAACATAAAGTATGTTCTTTTGCACTCCCAGCTTGTTTGTCTTCTGGAAGAACGGAGGCAGATAACCCGCCTTGCCCACTGCAAAGATACCTTTGGACGGACCGGCAACCCATGTCAATACACCTGCCAGCACACCGAAAGCCAACGCAACGGCTATGATAGGTGACAGCCAGGAAGCATGGATATAATGGAAATAATTGTCGAAACCCACCAGCAGGCTCTGCGTCAGGCTGATGTCTTTTGCAGGAATAATGACACCGAGGGAAAAAGTGCCCAGTACAAAGATTATGACTGTGATCAACGCACCGATGAATACCGCTTTCGGATAGTTCTTGGAGGGATTGTTTACATCCTTCACATGGATACCGCCCATTTCCATTCCGGCATAGAAGAGGAAGATACTTGCGGCAAGCACCACATTGTCAAAATTCGTCAGGTCAGGGAAGAAACTGCTGTGGAAGTCCATATTGGAGTGGCCGCCCGTAGCGAGATAGACAATGCCCAAAATAATCAGCAGGGCCGCCGGGATGATAGTACCGACCATGCCACCCACCTTTGCCACTTTTCCTACCCAGCCCATGCCTTTCATTGAAATGAAAGTTGCCAGCCAGTAGATTACGAGCACCACTGCCAGCGTGTAGTACTTGTTGTTTGCCAACGACATGTCGTGCACATCGTTCATACCGATGAAAGCAATGGATACGGCACCGAATGTCAACACAGTGGGATACCAGATTGTGCTTTCAATCCACTGCACCCAGATAGCGAGGAAGCCGAGTTTCTTTCCGTAGGCCTCACCCACCCAGCGGAACACACCGCCTTGCTTGTCCTGAAACATGGCAGCCAACTCAGCGGCGACAAGTGACGTCGGGATGAGAAAGACTATGGCTGCAAATAAGTAGTAGAAAGCCGAACTCATTCCGTATACGGCTTCGGCGGGCAGTCCGCGAAGGGATACTACTGCCGTCACATTCATGATTGCCAGGGTAAATACGCCCAGCTTTACTGTTTGTTTAATATTTGCCATAAATTAAGGTTTTAGGTGAAAAAATCATTCGTTTTTGTAATAGTCCTGTTTTTCCTTATTACGCCTCTCTACCAGACTTGTTACATATACTGTGAAAATGGGAAACATCATCATCCCTAATGCCGCCAACAGAACGGACAACACCCGCCCGGTGGCAGTGACCGCTATGATATTGGAACCCACCGTTGTCACATCCATGAACGCCCACCACAAAGCATCGCCATAACCTGTTACCAAAGGATTGGTTCCATGCTCCATGACATAAAAGGCAAGACTTGAAAAGTAGACGGTAGCCAATAGCATTGTCAGATAGGACACGAACAAGCCCGATGCACGATTGTACGTCAGCCAGCCCACCACGATAGCCATTGCATATCCGCCCCGCACCAACGGGATGAAACGCAGCATATAAGTAATCTCAGGTGAAAATGTCCAACCCATGTAGGCAATGATATTCTGATAGGGAATGGCAACCAAAAGGAAGATGAAATGTGTGGCGACATAGCGCTTCCAGTTGGTTGCCAAAATCCATTCCAATACAAAATCAGCCAGAAACAATGCGCAAATCCATAACTGCACTTCCATGTACACCGATTGCTCGTAGAAAGGGATGCCTTTGAACGTGTCAACGGATATACTGATAACCAAGAACAGCGAAAGCAGCAAGATGATTACATGGAGTATGCCGTATATTCCTTTTTTCCGCACTATGAATTCTGATAGAGCTGTTTTCATATCTATTCCGTAATTGTCACATTGTCACCGTTGAATACACCCAGGCCGAGCCTGTTCATGATGAACCTGATAGACATTTGTGCTTTGACGGAGTTTCCGGCTTCATCCAGAGGAGGAGCGAAAGCGGAAATGCCCATTACACCGGGAAGTACAGCCATCACGCCACCGCCTACACCGCTTTTGGCAGGGATTCCGGCAGTGTACATCCAGTCGCCCGAATGTTCGTAGAAACCTACACTGGAAATCATGGAAGTGATTTTAGGCGCGAGTCCGGCTTCGAATACGTGTTGCCCGGTGACAGGATTAACGCCATTGTTGGCGATTGTTCCGGCTGCAATGCTCAGTTGCCCGACTGTGACGCCCAACGAACATTGGCGGGTATAAAGGTCGAGCGCCAATTCCGGATCATCGTAGATACGGTCGTAGTTTTTCAATAGCCATGCAATGGAACGGTTATTGAAATTCGTAGCTGTCTCCGATTGGTACAGTTCGTCGATGAGCTGTGGAGCAGAGCCGCACAACTCGGTGATGTTCTGTACGATGACATTCCATTTCTTGTCGGAATCACCCGTCGGCTGCACCATGGAACAAGCGGATATAGCGCCTGCATTGACCAATGGAGTGGAGGGGTGGTCGTTCTCCAATAAAATGGCAATGATAGAGTTGAACGGCAGGCCCGTGGCATCGGCGCCAATCATGTCCAATACTTTCTGTGCACCGTACTGGCGCAGGATGAGTATGGCCGTATGTACTTTTGATACGGATTCTATGCCGAATCGGTAATCTGTGTCTCCGATATTGATGGTCTGTCCGTTTGTCAGGCAGATGCTGAGACCGAACAGGCCGGAATCTATGTTGGCAAGATAAGGGATGTAATCCGCATTCTTGCCTCCTGTTTGCTTTTTCACCTCATCATAGGCTTCTTGGGCAACTTCCCTGATCTGTGAAATTGATATTTTCTTTTCCATAATCTATATAATAATATGGAATAAGGAATAGGAGATTTGAGTTTCAGTCTCCTAAAGCCTTATTCGATATATTGTTTAATGTATTAAAACAATAGAGCAGTGGAATGATAAGCTGATTCTTGCTTTATCATTTTTTGTGGCGTCTTCCGCCATGATTGAATATTTTGCTTTCTACCGGCAGATTCTTCTCCTGAGCCATGCGGGTAGGGGTGGGGTAGTCCAGCTTTTCCAGTTCGGCAATGGCATTCTTTATGTCGCCCAGCAGCATGTCTGCCATGTCGCGGCTGAATCCCTGACGGACAACGACACGCATCACAATATATTCCTCCAGTTTGGAAGGCAGCGTATATGCCGGAACCATCCAACCATGTTGTGAAAGTTTGTCCTGCAAGTCGTAGAGAGTCCATTTGGCTGTCTTGGCGTATTCCGGTTTCAGATACCAGATGAACAACGGATTCACCACCTCATTAGAGTAATTGACAAACGGAGCCATTTTCCCTATTTCATCATGGATGTACTTGGCTATTGTGAGTGAATTGTATTGTACCTCTTTGTAACCTTGAAAACCTAAACGGATGAATTGATAGTATTGCCCTAAGATTTGTGCGGCAGGACGGGAGAAGTTCAATCCGACTTGGGTAATATTGGCGCCGAGATAGTTTACACTGAAGGACATCTCTTCGGGCAGGTATTCCTTGCCTTTCCAAACCACCCATCCCAGACCCGGATACACCAAGCCGAACTTATGGCCGCTGACACTGATGGAGAGCACCCATTTCAGACGGAAGTCCCATTTCTTTTCCGGATACAGGAACGGAAGGATGAAACCGCCGCTTGCAGCATCCACGTGGATGGGAATGTCGTAACCGGTTTTGGCATTGTAGGCGTCGAGCGCTTTGTCAAGGGCTTCGACATCATCATTCAGCCCTGTCCATGTGACACCCTGTATAGGCACGATACAGATTGTGTTTTCATCACACATCTTCAGGGCTTCTTCGGGGTCGAGCGTGGTCTTGTCGAGGGTCAAAGGCACTTCGCGCATTTCGATTTGCCACAACTGGGCAAACTTCTCCCATACCACTTGGAAACCGGTTGAAATAACGAAGTTCGGCTTGTCGAACGGCTTGCCTTGCGCCTGACGTTTTTTGCGCCAGCGCAGCCACGCGGCTACACCGCCCAGCATACATGCTTCTGAAGAACCGATGGCGAGTGCGCCTGTCTTCCACGTATCTTTTTCCGGAGAATTCCACAGATTGGCGACGATGTTGATGCACTTGCCGTTCATTACGGCGATGCGGGGATACTCGGTTTCGTCAATGTAGTTGATGTTGATGGCTTCGTTCATTAGCTTGGTTGCATATTCGTCCATATAGGTCGTGACGAACGTAGCCAGATTCAGGCGGGGCTGGGTTTGGGCAAAGGTCTCATCTTTCACCATCTGGTAAGCGATTTCGGGAGTGGTGGGCCCATCGGGAATTTTTTCTACCGGTGAGGGTTGTAACATACGGTTTGAACCGAATACGTCTGTTTTGGCATCTCCCTTTCTGAAATTCAAATCTTCCATATAACTATAAGTTTTTAAAGGTTTAGGCGGCGGGGACCTTCCCCGTCGAATTGTCCACAACAACGACCTTCGGAAAAGAAAGTTCCGGCGTTTTACATTATTTGGCGTTTATTAAATGGGGGAGAAATGAAAGAGGCCACAGAGTTTCTTATTCTTGCAAGAATGAGAAACTCTGTGGCCTCCGGATGTGAAAACCGTTTTTTTTATACTTTTATCTCGTCATATTTCATTCCAAATACATCTGCTACTGCTTTATAGGTCACTTTTCCTTCCACCACATTCAGGCCTAACGCCAATGCCGGATCGTCTTTGCAAGCCTGTTTCCAACCTTCGCAGGCTAAAGCTACGGTATAGGGCAATGTGGCATTGGTCAGTGCCATGGTGGATGTGAACGGGACAGCGCCGGGAATATTGGCTACTGCATAGTGCACAATGTCGTCTACGACATACGTAGGCTCACTGTGAGTAGTGGGGTGGGAGGTTTCAAAACAGCCACCCTGGTCAATGGCTACATCCACAAGTACGGTTCCGGGCTTCATCATTTTCAGCATGTCTCTTGTAATCAGGTGGGGAGCTTTATCGCCGGGAATAAGGACAGAACCTATCACCAGATCTACGGTAGGCAGTTCCATTTTGATGTTATGAAGTGAAGAGTAGAGTGTTTTTACGTTTTTGGGCAATACTTCACTGAGATAGCGCAAGCGTGGCAGATTCACATCTGTAATCATTACCTCGGCTCCCATTCCGGCAGCCATTTGTGCGGCATTAGTGCCTACGATGCCACCCCCTAAAATAAGTACGCGTGCAGGACGTACCCCCGGCACGCCACCCATTAGTTTTCCTTTTCCACCCTGCGGTTTCTCCAAAAAACGGGCGCCCACTTGAGTAGCCATGCGCCCTGCCACTTCGCTCATAGGGGTGAGCAATGGCAATGAATGGTCTTCTTTCTCTACGGTTTCGTAGGCGATACATACGGCACCGCTTTCAATCATGGCTTCTGTCAGAACTTTATCGGCCGCAAAGTGGAAATAGGTAAATACCACTTGTCCCTTTTTAATCAGTTTGTACTCCGGTGCAATGGGTTCCTTTACCTTGACAATCATGTCGGCTATGGCATAGACGTCTTCAATGGCAGGCAGGATTTGCGCACCTACGGCGATGTAATCGTCGTCAGAGAACCCACTGTTTATGCCTGCTGTTGCCTGCATATATACCGTATGACCTTTCTTCACCAACTCGGCTACTCCGGCAGGGGTCATTCCTACTCGGTTCTCGTTGTTCTTGATTTCTTTGGGGACTCCGATAATCATAATGTCATCTGTTAATGGTTAAACATGCTGCAAGATAGCGATTTCTCTGTCTCATTGTCATTCTGTACCAGGTGTTTTACAACAGAAAATGCCGGGTTGTTCGATGAGGAAGGTGGCAGGATTATTCTTTTTTGTTTAGGCGGAGAGAACTATTCTTGTTATATTTGCATGCATTTAAAAAATAAGATATGGGCTATAAGAATATAAAACACTCTATACTTTTTTCTTTTTTATTTTGGGTGGGCAGTGTGCAAAGCGGGCATGCACAGGAAACCGCCGGGCAGGAAGCTGTTCCGGAGATGCAAACGGCTGTTTTCACTCCTCCTTTTGATTTCCCTATCACCTTTTCAGGCAATTTCGGCGAGATACGTTCCAACCATTTTCATGGCGGGCTGGACTTCAAAACCGGTGGTGTTATAGGCAAACCTGTGCATGCTTTGGCAGACGGGCATATCTCCCGTATCCGAGTGACGCATGGCTCAGGGTATGTGCTCGATGTGGATTATGATAACGGTTATTCCACTATCAACCGCCACCTCAGCGCTTTTACAGGCGATGTGGCCCGGAGAGTGAAAGAATTGCAGTATGAAAAGGAGAGTTGGGAAGTGGAGATCGTTCCCGAACCGGGAGAATATCCGGTAAAGGCAGGGCAGGTGATAGCCCTTAGCGGGAATACGGGATATTCTTTCGGCCCTCATCTGCATTTGGATATGATTGAGTCGGCAACAGGGGATTATATTGATCCGCTGCCTTTTTTTATGGAAAAAGTGAAAGACAACACTGCTCCTCATGCCGAGGGCATCATCTTGTTTCCGCAACCGGGCAAAGGGGTGGTAAACGGAAAACAGACGCGCCAGACCTTTCCGGCAAGTCCAGCAAAGCCTATCACAGCCTGGGGATTGATTGGAGTGGGAATCCGCGCTTATGACCATATGGATGGGGTGGGCAACCGTTATGGCGTGCATACCGTTATTCTGGAAGTGGACGGGACGGAAGTGTTTCGCAGTGTGGTAGACCGCTTTGCTTACGAAGAAAACCGTTATATCAACTCATGGACACATGGGCAGTACATGAAATCGTTCGTCGAACCGGGCAACCGTCTGCGTATGCTGCATGCGTCTAACGGCAACCGGGGACTGATAGAAATCAATGAAGAACGTCCCTATCGTTTGGTATATACCTTGAGCGATGCTTTAGGTAACACCTCGAAAGTCCGTTTCACCATACAGGGCAAGAATACCGCTATCCGTCCGGTGGAGCATCGTGAAAAATATGCCTTCAAATGGGATAAAACCAATTATCTTCAGGAGCCCGGACTGGAACTGGTTGTGCCGCGGGGAATGTTGTATGATGATGTGTGGTTGAACTATTCCGTACGCGCCGATAGTGGCGACGTGGCTTTTACCTATCAGTTGAACGACACCCGTATTCCCATGCATGGAGCGTGCGAGATGCGTATCGGCTTACGTCGTGATGATTTGGAAGATAAGTCGAAATATTATGTGGCCGGCGTTACCGCCAAAGGCGGAAAATATAGCGTAGGCGGGGTTTATGAGGATGGTTTTATGAAAGTCCGCATCCGGGACTTGGCCACTTATACGGTAGCAGTCGATACCGTACCGCCGGAGATCATTCCGCTTAATCCTCAGCAATGGGAACGTACGGGCCGCATAGTCTTTAGAGCTAAGGACAAAGGGACGGGGGTCAATAGCTATCGCGGAACGATAGACGGGAAGTATGCACTGTTTGGCAAGCCCAATTCCATTAGTGGCAATCTGGTTTGCGAGCTCGATCCCGAACATGTGAAGAAAGGCGGTAGGCATACTGTGGAAATGACCGTAACGGACGGGTGCGGCAATCAAACTGTCGGGCAGTTCCATTTTGTATGGTGAAATAGGAGGGGCTGTATCCTCTGAAATCCCTTTATAGCATTGTGATATAATAAATTCAATAATAATTCAAAGTATGAAAAGATTAACTCTCTCCGTCATGTTGGTAGTGGCAGTTGTGGCAAACACTTTTGCCTGCACCAATCTTATTGTAGGTAAGAATGTATCTACGGACGGTTCTACAATTGTTTCCTATTCTGCCGACTCCTATGGATTGTTTGGCGAGTTGTATCATTATCCCGCAGGCATGCACAAGAAAGGCACATTGATTGATGTGCACGAGTGGGACACCGGCAAGTATCTCGGTCAGATAGAGCAGGCGCGCCAAACCTACAACGTTATCGGCAATATGAACGAATTTCAGCTTACTATCGGTGAGACGACTTTCGGCGGGCGTCCGGAGCTGGTGGATACTACCGGTATCATTGATTATGGAAGCCTTATTTATCTCGGTCTGCAACGTTCGCGAACAGCCCGCGAAGCTATCAAAGTGATGACAGACCTTGTGCAGGAATACGGTTATTACAGCAGTGGTGAATCCTTTACGATTGCCGATCCTAATGAAATCTGGATTATGGAAATGATAGGCAAGGGACCCGGTGTACGTGGCGCCGTATGGGTTGCTGTCCGCGTGCCCGATGATTGCATCTCCGCACATGCCAACCAAAGCCGTATCCACCAGTTCGATATGAATGACAAGAACAACTGCATGTATTCTCCCGATGTCATATCCTTTGCCCGCGAGAAAGGCTATTTCGACGGAGTGAACAAAGATTTCAGTTTTGCAAATGCTTATGCACCGCTTGACTTTGGCGCTCGTCGTTACTGCGAAGCCCGCGTGTGGAGTTACTTTAATATGTTCACAGCTCGCGGCAACGAGTTCCTACCTTATATATTAGGCGATACGGATACCCCGATGCCGTTGTTTGTGAAGCCCAACCGCAAAATCTCCGTACAAGATGTAAAGAATGCCATGCGCGATCATTACGAGGGTACTCCCCTCGACATCAGCAGGGATTTCGGTGCAGGACCGTATCACACTCCCTACCGCCTTTCTCCTCTTTCCTTTAAAGTAGGCGATAAGGAATACTTCAACGAACGCCCTATCTCTACCCAGCAGAGTGGTTTTGTATTCGTGGCACAGATGCGTTCCACTTTGCCCGATGCTATCGGCGGCGTATTGTGGTTTGGTACGGACGATGCCAACATGACTGTATTTACTCCCGTATATTGCTGTACGGACAAAGTTCCCGTATGCTATTCGCGCGTGGACGGTGCAGACTATATCACTTTCTCATGGAACTCCTCTTTCTGGATTTTCAACTGGGTCTCCAATATGGTATATCCTCGCTATGACCTGATGATTGGCGATGTGCGTGCCACACAGACCGAGCTCGAAACAACCTTCAACGAAGCACAGGAAGGCATTGAGACCGCTGCTGCCAAACTCTTGGAGAAAGATCCGGCTAAAGCGAAAACATTCTTGACAAACTATACCAATATGACTGCCCAAAGCACGCTCGATGCATGGAAGCGTCTGGGCGAATTCATGATTGTGAAATATAATGACGGCGTTGTTAAACGTATGAAAGACGGTAAGTTTGAACGTAATTCTATCGGACAACCGGCAGGCGTGGTCCGTCCGGGTTACCCGAAAGAGTTTCTTGAAGAGTATGTCAAACAGACCGGCGACAGATATAAAATGCCTCAATGACAGTTTGGGCAAATGAGATATTTCGTTTATATTCTTAGTAAATACTGTACAGATTTGTGAATCTACGGTAAAAAAAATTAGGATATTTGAACTTAATCTTCTACATTTGTGTCTTAACAAACAATTGAAGTATTAACCTTTAAAATAGAAATAGTCTTATGGAAAATCAGGAACTGATTAAACAGGTCACTGAGAAAGCTGAAAAATGGCTTACCCCGGCTTATGATGCCGAAACTCAGGCAGAAGTGAAACGTATGTTGGAAAATCCAGATAAAACCGAACTGATAGAGTGTTTTTATAAAGACTTGGAATTTGGTACAGGCGGCTTGCGTGGTATCATGGGTGCAGGCAGCAACCGTATGAATATTTATACGGTAGGCGCTGCTACCCAGGGATTGGCTAACTATCTGAACAAATGTTTCAAAGATAAAGAACAAATTTCCGTAGTAGTGGGCCACGATTGCCGTAACAACAGTCGTAAGTTCGCTGAGATCTCGGCTGATATTTTTTCTGCAAACGGCATCAAGGTTTATCTCTTTGAGGATTTGCGTCCCACTCCGGAGGTTTCCTTTGCTATCCGTCATCTGGGCTGCCAAAGCGGTATCAACCTGACTGCAAGCCATAACCCGAAAGAATACAACGGTTACAAGGCCTATTGGGATGATGGTGCGCAGGTGCTTGCCCCGCACGATACAGCCATTATTGATGAGGTAAACAAAGTGACTGTTGAGGACATCAAGTTCAAAGGCAACAAAGATTTGATTCAGATTATCGGTGAGGACATAGATAAGGTGTATCTGGATAAAGTCCATGCCCTTTCCATTGATCCGGAAGTGATTAAGCGTCAGAAAGACCTTAGCATCGTCTATACTCCGCTCCATGGTGCAGGTAGGGTACTCATTCCTGCTTCCTTGAAAGAGTGGGGCTTTGAGAATGTGCACTGTGTACCCGAACAAATGGTAAAGAGCGGAGATTTCCCGACAGTTGTTTCTCCGAATCCTGAAAATGCGGAAGCCCTTTCCATGGCAATCGAACTCGCCAAGAAGATTGATGCAGACATCGTAATGGCAAGTGATCCTGATGCAGACCGCGTGGGTATGGCATGCAAGGACGACAAAGGCGAATGGGTGCTGATTAACGGCAATCAGACTTGCTTGCTTTTCCTGTACTACATCATCAAGAACCGTATCGCAACCGGCAAGATGCAACCTACGGATTTCATCGTAAAGACCATTGTCACTACCGAGCTCATCAAAGCTGTTGCCGATAAGAACAAGATTGAAATGATCGACTGCTACACCGGTTTCAAGTGGATTGCCCGCGAGATCCGTCTGCGTGAAGGCAAACAACAATACATCGGTGGAGGTGAAGAGAGCTACGGTTTCCTTGCCGAAGATTTCGTTCGCGATAAAGATGCTGTTTCGGCCTGCTCACTGTTGGCTGAGATTTGTGCTTGGGCAAAGGATCAGGGCAAGACACTGTATGACATCTTAATGGACATTTATGTGGAATATGGCTTCTCTAAAGAAACTACCGTTAATGTGGTGAAACCGGGTAAGAGTGGTGCAGATGAAATCAAGGCCATGATGGATAATTTCCGCGCTAATCCGCCGAGAGAAATCGGTGGTTCTGCCGTTGAGCTGGTCAAGGACTATAAGACGCTGAAAGCTACGGATGCTCAAGGTAACTCAACAGCTTTGAATATGCCTGAAACATCAAATGTTCTCCAGTATTTCACAGTAGACGGCACGAAGATTTCCGTTCGTCCTTCCGGAACGGAACCCAAGATTAAATTCTACATTGAAGTGAAGGGTGAAATGGGATGTCCCAAGTGCTACGGCAGTGCCAATGCTGAAGCTGAAAAGAAAGTGGAAGCAGTACGCAAATCACTCGGTATCTAAGAAGGTTTAATTCTTACATATAGGAAAGGTGCAGGTGGCAGAAGCCGCTTGCACCTTTTGTGTTTTATGATGGTAAATGTGTGGTGGTTCCGAATGTATTAAGTTTCTTTTATATTCTTTATGCCAGTCTGCAAATCATTCTCCGTTGAATACTGTTCTTATATGCGACAGAGGTCGACAGTTAATAGATAGTATGACAGATTGCGGTTGCACGCCAATTGGTTGATGTGAATGAGAGTCGTTTCATTCGTAGTTGTTCGTTTGCGAGTGCGTGTTTTCCGCAATCTGTTTTTTTTGTTTCTTTTCCCCTTTGAGTCTTTAATGCTTTTAAAACTCTTTGGTTCCTTACCTCTTTAGTTGTTATTTTCCAGCCACCAGTCAATCAATTTTCGTGCAATGCTTAGCTTGCGTGGAATTTCCGGCAGGTTGTCTTTGGAATAGAATGAGCCGGAACTGAGTTCGTCGGCTTGCAGCTTGATTTCCCCACTTTCATAGTCGGCAATGAAGCCCACCATTAATCCGCTGGGATAGGGCCAGGGCTGGCTGCCGAAGTAAGTGATGTTCTTCACCTTTAGTCCGGTTTCTTCCATGACTTCCCGTTCTACGCATTGCTCCAAAGTTTCGCCAGCCTCAAGGAAGCCGGCTACCAGTCCATGAAAAGTGCCGCGGAAGTTGCGTGCATGTACCAGCAGTATCTCTTTACCTTTCCGTATCAGTACGATGATTGCCGTAGATACGGGAGGGTACATTTCATTTCCACATTTCGGGCATTTCTTCATGATAGGGGTTTGCTGTTCCATAGGAGTGCCGCATGCGGGGCAGAAACGGCTATGCTCGTCCCAATAGAGTATCTGGAATGCCTTTCCGGCGGACAGGTATTCGTCTGCGGAAATGTAGTCGTACGAAGCCCGCAAGCCTATCATTACCCATTCTTCGGTTTCTGCGACGGGCTGTCCCGTAGCAAATGCCCGCACTTGCTTACCGTTGGGCGGGAATACGTCGTGTATATTGCTTCCGCTTTCCGGTGCCAAGGGGGGATTTATGCTGACGGGTACGCTGTATTTTATCTCTCCTTTTTCCGTATATCCTTTCTTCAATAGCAGTTGGTCATTGAAGAAGACGAACCACTGCGTGGAGGGTTTGATTTCTGTTGAATCTTCCATTGCTTGTTATTTTTTTGGGGGGATGAACACGAGAACACAGAGGTACAGAGATTCTTTTCAAAGAGATAAAGCATTAATTTCTGTGTCTTTGTGCCTCTATGTTCGCCCCCTAAATTTCGTTTGCTGTGTCTTTTTCTTGCCGCACATAGACCGTTGACCTTCCCATCCCGCGGCGGCGCAGGAACCCTTGCAGGATGAATTTGTTCAGTTCGTCTATGGCGGCATGTCTGGTCAGCCCGCTCAATTGGATGTATTCGTTTTTGTTGATGCATACATTCCGCTTGAGGAACAGTTCCAGTTCGGCTTTTCTTGTTTCTTCGGTGGTCTCTACTGCCTTTTTCGATTTCTTGGTAGTGGAGTGTACACGTTCCAACGTCATTTTCTTCTTGATGTTGTTGCGGAACGTGCTGCTGATGCGCAGGTGTACGTTTTGGAATTGGACGGATTCGGAGCGGATTTTCTTTTTCTCGTCGTCGGTCTCACGCAGGCATTTCAGTGAAGTGCTGAAGAATCCGAGTTCTCCCAGCTCCACGATGTTTCCGTTGGCCAGCAGGTCGCAAAGTTCGTCGATGCAGGCATCCAGTGCTGCCCCTATCACATTCTTGGGCAGATGTTGGAATATAGAGACATGTTCCACAAACTCCTTTTGGGTATAAGTCCTTTTCGGGCAGATACGTGCATGGAGTGATTTCTTGTCTTCTTTCCCGTCGGGCGAAGGCGTTTCGTAAAGGTCGTAATACGCGCTCATAAGATATCTATTTTTGTTTATAGCGATAAACAGTTCTCGTCGCTTCGGGGAATTATTTTTGTCGCTAAGTGGATTAATTTTCTTCTTCCTAAAAACTAATCGTCCGACAACTGTTGCATTATCGTTCGACAGTTGTTTAATTATCGTCCAACAGCTGTCGGACGAAACAGAAACGGGTATGGGACGATTAATTCTTAGTGAGCAAAGGTATAAAATATTGTGATACGAAAGGTAGTGTTTGGGGAGAAAAAAAATCCCCCGTTAAGGACGAGGGAACCTAATGTTTTCACAACGGAATAATCCTTATTGTGACTTGCTTCATTTTAGTATGGCAAATGTATAAAATAAATATGGAAATACAATACTTATATTAATAAAAAAAAATACCTTTGAAGAGAATACTCAAAATATGATACTATGAAAACGATACTTGGATTGGATTTGGGAACCAATAGTGTAGGATGGGCTGTAATAAACTCTGTAATTAAAGAGCAGGCCGAAAGAATTTGGATAGAAATGGCCGGAAGCAGGATTATTCCGATGGATGCTGCTGTATTGGGAGATTTCGACAAAGGGAATTCTATATCGCAAACATCTGAAAGGACACGACTCAGAGGGGCTCGCCGGTTGCGCGAACGTCAATTGTTACGTCGTGAACGATTACATAAAGTGTTGAATATTTTAGGTTTTTTGCCCAATCATTACTTAGAATATATTGATTTTGAGAAGCATCCCGGAAAATTCTTAGCCGATGCCGAGCCTAAATTAGCGTGGGTAAAAGATGAGCAAGGGAAATATACTTTTTTATTTCAAGCTGCATTTGATGAAATGTTGGCGGATTTTGCAATACATCAGCCTTCATTGGTTTCTGGTGATAAAAAGATACCTTACGATTGGACAATTTATTATCTTCGCAAGAAAGCTTTGACAGAAATGATTAGTAAGGAAGAATTGGCTTGGATTCTTTTGAACTTTAATCAGAAACGCGGTTATTATCAACTTAGAGGAGAAGAGGAGGAAGACAATGCCGGGAAATCAGTTGAATTTTATGCGTTGAAAGTGCTGACAGTGGAAGCGACTGATGAAAAGAAAGGCCGGGACGTATGGTATAATGTACATTTGGAAAACGGTTGGATATATCGTAGAAGCAGCAGTGTGCCTTTGGATTGGGAAGGTCAGGTAAAAGAGTTTATTGTAACGACTGACTTGAATCCGGATGGTACTCCGAAATTAGATAAATATGGAGAGGTAAAGCGTTCTTTCAGAGCTCCTAAGGAGGATGACTGGATGTTGATAAAGAAAAGGACTGAAGCTGACATTGCCAATACTCATAAAACTGTTGGAGCCTATATTTATGATACTTTGTTGCAGAAACCGCAACAAAAAATAATAGGAAAATTGGTGAAGACGGTGGAGCGGAAACTTTATAGGGACGAACTGAGCTTGATATTGCAGAAACAGTGTGCTTTTCATGCTGAGTTGCAGGACAGAGCTTTATATGCGAGGTGTGTTGAAGCATTGTATCCGAGCAATGAAGTGCGACGGAAGAATATAGCCAATCGGGATTTTGTTTATTTATTAATGGATGATATCTTGTTTTATCAAAGACCGTTAAAAACCAAAAAGTCGTTGATAGCCAATTGTCCTTACGAGGAGAATGAATATGTAGATCGGGAAACGGGCGAAATAAAAAAGGCTCCTTTAAAATGTATAGCCAAATCACATCCTCTTTTTCAAGAGTTCCGTTTGTGGAATTTCCTTTCTAATATTCGGATATACCAGAAAGAAAAAGAAATAAATGGAACTTTACATCTTGATGTGGATGTGACAGCAGAGTTCCTGAAAACAGAGGATGATTATGTGGCATTGTTTGATTGGCTGAATTCTCGGAAGGAAATAGAACAAAAGACTTTCCTGAAATACCCTAAATTTGGATTGAAAAAGGAAATCAGTAATTATCGGTGGAATTATGTAGAAGATAAACAGTATCCGTGCAATGAGACACGGCATGCTATTCTTTCCAGTTTGGAAAAAGCCAATGTCTGTATTGATTTCTTGTCAAATGAGAAAGAGGTAGCTTTGTGGCATATTCTATATTCTGTAAGTGACAAGCAGGAAATAGAGAAAGCTTTACGCACTTTTGCGGCAAAGAATGGGTTGGATGAATCTTTTGTGGAAGCGTTTAAGAAGTTCCCTCCATTCAAATCTGAATATGGGGCTTATTCTGCCAAGGCGATAAAAAAAATGTTGCCTTTGATGAGATGCGGAAAATATTGGGACGTGTCTTCGATTGATGATACAACCAAAGAAAGAATCAAAAAGATTGTTACAGGTGAGTATGACGAGAGAATATCCGTCAAGGTTAGGGATAAGGTGATGAACTTATCGGATATTTCTTGTTTTAGGAGGCTTCCATTATGGCTGGCTTGTTACATTGTGTACAATCGTCATTCGGAGGATAAAGAGGCGGTCAAATGGGAAAGTCCTGCGGATATTGATGCTTATTTGGCTTCTTTTAAGCAACATTCATTACGCAATCCTATTGTGGAACAAGTGATAACCGAAACATTGCGTGTTGTACGGGATATTTGGAAGCAGGTGGGGAGAATTGATGAAATCCATATAGAGTTAGGACGTGAGATGAAAAATCCTGCGGATAAACGTAAAAGAATGACTGCGCAGATTTTGGAAAATGAGAATGCCAATCTGCGTATAAAGGCATTGCTTGCTGAATTTATGAATCCGGAATATGAGATAGAGAATGTTCGTCCTTATTCACCAAGCCAGCAAGAAATCTTGCGGATTTATGAAGATACGGTTTTACATGCCGAAGACCAATTGCCTGAAGAGATAGATGCAATATTGAAAAAGTTCAATAGCAGTAAAGTGCCGACCAAATCAGAGTTCCTGCGTTATAAATTATGGCTGGAGCAGAAATATCGTTCGCCTTATACCGGTGAGCTGATACCTTTGGGCAAGTTGTTTACTGCTGCTTATGAGATAGAGCATGTCATTCCTCAATCCCGCTATTTTGATGATTCATTTTCCAATAAGGTGATATGCGAGTCTGCTGTGAATAAGTTGAAAGACAATCAGCTGGGATATGAATTTATCAAGAACCATCATGGGCAGAAAGTTGAAGTGGGTTTTGGAAAATCGGTCGAAATCTTTTCTGTGGATAGTTACGAAAGATTTGTAAAAGAGCAATATGCCAAATCTGCCGTGAAAATGAAAAAATTGTTGATGGATGATATTCCCGAACAATTTATAGAACGGCAGTTGAATGATAGCCGGTACATCAGTAAGGTGATTAAGGGACTTTTGTCAAATATTGTTCGTGAAAAGAATGATAGCGGTGAATATGAACCGGAGGCTGTTTCCAAAAATATAGTAGTTTGCACAGGAAGCGTGACGGACAGGCTGAAAAGGGATTGGGGAATGAATGATGTCTGGAACAGTATTGTATATCCCCGTTTTGAACGTTTAAACTCCTTGACTGATACTCAGAGTTTTGGGCATTGGGAGAATAAAAGCGGGAAGAAAGTCTTTCAAACGGAGTTGCCTCTTGAATATCAAAAAGGATTCAGCAAGAAACGCATTGACCATCGGCATCACGCTATGGATGCAATAGTGATAGCTTGTGCTACGCGGAATCATGTGAACTACCTAAGCAATGAGTCTGCAAGCCGGAATGCGAAAATCTCTCGTTATGATTTGCAAAGATTATTGTGTGACAAGAACAGGACAGATGATAATGGGAATTATAAGTGGGTTATAAAGAAGCCATGGGATACTTTTACGCAAGATGCGAGGGAGGTATTGAGCAAAATAGTGGTTAGCTTGAAGCAGAATTTGCGCATTATAAATAAGACAACTAACGTTTATAGGCATTTTGATGCAACTGTGAATCGTGTTTATCAGAAACAGAAAACCGGTGATAGTTGGGCTATCCGTAAACCGATGCACAAAGATACAGTCTTTGGAGCGGTGAACCTGAGAAAAGTAAAAGTTGTGCGATTATCGGTCGCCTTGGATACTCCTGCCATGATTGTTGACAAAAGAGTGAAGAACAAAGTGTTTGAACTGCTGTCTTATAAATATGATAAGAAGAGAATTGAAAAATATTTTAAAGAAAATGCTTTCTTGTGGAAAGAACTGGATTTGGCTAAAGTTGCAGTTTATTATTTTACAGAAGCTACGACAGAGCCTTTGGTCGCAGTACGCAAACCTCTCGATTCAACTTTCAATGAGAAGAAAATAAAAGAATCGGTAACAGACACCGGTATACAGAAAATACTTCTAAATCATTTGTGTACAAAGGAAGGAAAGCCCGATTTAGCATTTTCTGCGGAAGGCATAGAGGAAATGAACCGTAATCTTTTGCAGCTGAATAATGGTAAAAGTCATCAGCCGATATATAAGGTGAGGGTGTATGAACCACGTGGAAATAAATTTAGTGTCGGTGTACTTGGTAATAAAGGGACTAAATGGGTGGAAGCTGCCAAAGGAACCAATTTGTTTTTCGCTATTTATATAACGGAGGATGGAAAAAGAACGTATGAGACTATTCCTTTAAATGTGGTTATAGAGCGTGAGAAACAAGGACTTGTTCCTGTTCCGGATAGAAATGAAAAGGGAGATAAACTGTTGTTTTGGCTGTCTCCTAATGATTTGGTATATCTGCCAACTGAAGAAGAACGGGAATTTGGTAGGATAAATGAGCCGATAGATAGGGGGAGGATTTATAAGATGGTAAGTTGTACAGGAAATGAAGGGCATTTCATTCCTGCAAACGTGGCTAATCCGATAGTACCTGTTATTGAGTTGGGCAGTAATAATAAGGCACAAAGAGCATGGACTAATGAAATGATAAAAGATATTTGTATCCCTATTAAAGTTGATAGATTGGGTCATATTATAGAAGTTAAGTATAGAATAGATGAATAATATAAAGTTATTTCAAGAAAAAAAGATCCGTTCCGTATGGAACGAGGAAGAACAGCAATGGTGTTTTTCTGTTGTAGATGTAGTTGGTGTATTGACCGATAGTGTGAATCCTACAGACTATCCTGAATTGGCCCAAGAACGTATGAAGGAACTCTATGAATAGAAAGGTTATCCCAAAGATTGGATTGACAAGCGTTTGAGAGGTATTGCCATTCGTTAGAGTCTGACGGATGAGTGGAAGGAAAGGGGAATTACGGAAAAAAGTGATTATGCTATTCTTACGGCAGAATTTCTAAAGCAACGTTTGGACTGACTCCCTCAGACTATAAGATATATAAAGGACTGACAAAGAAAAATCAAAATATTTGTGACCACATGTCTGATCTGGAACTGATTTTTACGATGCTTGGTGAGATAAACAAGTGGCACAGCGTGGCGGAAACATTGCTGGGGTGGCTCGTGAGCAAGCCGAAAAAGAGTTGGGTGGTAGTGTTGTTTCTCCTGAAAATTTTCTATCGGATTCCGATAAGCAGGATGATACTTTAGAACTTCCTTTCTTTGAAAATAATGAATGAATAATTATAAAATCTATATGCTATGATTAAGAAAACACTTTATTTCGGAAATCCTGTTTATCTGTCTTTGAAAAATGCTCAGTTGGTGATAAAATTGCCGGAGGTGGTGAAAATCAGTGCTTTGCCCGAAGGGTTCAAGCAAATGTCCGAGGTAACTAAACCTATAGAAGATATTGGAGTAGTGGTGTTGGACAATAAGCAGATAACCATTACTTCGGGAGTGTTGGAGGCTTTACTTGAAAATAACTGTGCAGTCATAACCTGCGATTCTAAAAGTATGCCGGTTGGTTTAATGCTTCCTTTGTATGGGAATACTACACAGAATGAAAGGTTTCGTCATCAACTTGGTGCTTCTCTGCCATTAATGAAGCAACTTTGGCAGCAAACGATAAAAACCAAAATAGAAAATCAGGCAGTGGTATTGCGTGAGTGTGTTGGGGAAGAAATAAAGTGTATGAAGGTATGGGCTGCCGATGTGAAGAGTGGGGATCCAGATAACTTGGAGGCTCGTGCGGCTGCTTATTATTGGAAGAATTTGTTTAAGATAGAGGGCTTTACAAGAGATAGAGAAGGTATTCCTCCTAATAATCTGTTGAATTATGGGTATGCCATTTTGCGAGCAGTTGTTGCTCGTGGATTGGTTACGAGTGGACTTTTGCCTACTTTAGGGATACATCACCATAATCGTTATAATGCTTATTGTCTGGCAGATGATATAATGGAACCCTATCGTCCGTATGTGGATAGATTGGTATATGATGTGTTCAAGGAAGAAGAATTGGATTGTGTTGAATTGACGAAAGAACTGAAAGCGAGGTTATTGACAATTCCTACATTAGAAACTGTTATCTCAGGGAAGCGTAGTCCCTTGATGGTGGCTGTGGGACAGACTACAGCTTCTCTGTATAAATGTTTCAGTGGTGAATTGCGCAAAATTTCTTATCCGGAGATGTAATGGACCGGTTTAGTGAATATCGTATTATGTGGGTGTTGGTGTTGTTTGATTTGCCTACCGAAACAAAGAAGGATAAAAAGGCGTATGCGGACTTTAAAAAAAATCTGCAAAGGGATGGATTTACCATGTTCCAATTCTCTATATATGTTCGTCATTGTGCAAGTAGTGAGAATGCAGAGGTACATATAAAAAGAGTTAAATCTTTCTTGCCGGAGCATGGAAATGTTGGAATAATGTGCATTACGGATAAACAATTTGGAAATATAGAACTTTTCTATGGCAAAAAGACAGTAGATGTAAATACCCCTGGGCAGCAATTAGAACTGTTCTGAAAAGAAAATCCCGCCATATAGCGGGATTTTCTTCTTGGAAACGACGTCTTTTTTTATTTCTAATATCTTATGTAACTATGTGTATATTAGATTGTTGTTGATAATCTGTTGTTTCCAATGTTTCAAAGATACTAAAATGAGAGCAAATCACAACGCCACTTCTTTCCGGATGGTGTGAGACACGTTGTTTCCAATGTTTCAAAGATACTAAAATGAGAGCAAATCACAACCTGTCCCTATGTACAGCCTCGAAAAAATCGTTGTTTCCAATGTTTCAAAGATACTAAAATGAGAGCAAATCACAACAGATGTTCTCAGAATCGCCATAAGCAGCTTGTTGTTTCCAATGTTTCAAAGATACTAAAATGAGAGCAAATCACAACGAGTGCGTGTAGTGGCTTTATATTGAGGAGTTGTTTCCAATGTTTCAAAGATACTAAAATGAGAGCAAATCACAACATATGGTATTTACTTCCTTCATCATCAATTGTTGTTTCCAATGTTTCAAAGATACTAAAATGAGAGCAAATCACAACAGCAGTAGTAGCAGTGTCAATTGCCGCTTCGTTGTTTCCAATGTTTCAAAGATACTAAAATGAGAGCAAATCACAACGAAGACTCCAGTAGCAATACACGCTGTTCTGTTGTTTCCAATGTTTCAAAGATACTAAAATGAGAGCAAATCACAACATATCTCATCATATAAACAACGCTTGTAAGGTTGTTTCCAATGTTTCAAAGATACTAAAATGAGAGCAAATCACAACTTTATTCTTGATTTCGTTGTCGAAACCCAGTTGTTTCCAATGTTTCAAAGATACTAAAATGAGAGCAAATCACAACAGATTTAAAAACAAGCCAGCTGGTAATGTCGTTGTTTCCAATGTTTCAAAGATACTAAAATGAGAGCAAATCACAACGTGCATCGGAGTTGGTCTGATAGAGAACTTGTTGTTTCCAATGTTTCAAAGATACTAAAATGAGAGCAAATCACAACATAAATAAGCTTATGCCAAAAACAGCAAAAGTTGTTTCCAATGTTTCAAAGATACTAAAATGAGAGCAAATCACAACTTGGAATTGATTGCTCCCGTCGCGATTGTGGTTGTTTCCAATGTTTCAAAGATACTAAAATGAGAGCAAATCACAACGATACTTTTACAACTGTACAAGGCAAAGAGGTTGTTTCCAATGTTTCAAAGATACTAAAATGAGAGCAAATCACAACCTAATTACTTCTTGGAATTCTAGTTCTGCTGTTGTTTCCAATGTTTCAAAGATACTAAAATGAGAGCAAATCACAACTGATTGTCGCCCTTTATTCTGTCTCCTATCGTTGTTTCCAATGTTCCAAAGATACTAAAATGAGAGCAAATCACAACACATTTTAGGGGCATGAGATACGGCAGAAAGTTGTTTCCAATGTTCCAAAGATACTAAAATGAGAGCAAATCACAACCGTAGATCTGTGTAGTCTTTATATCCGTATGTTGTTTCCAATGTTCCAAAGATACTAAAATGAGAGCAAATCACAACTACATAATAGTGCTGATGTATTAAATCCAAGTTGTTTTCAATGTTCCAAAGATACTAAAATGAGAGCAAATCACAACATTTGTCTTTGAGCTTGCCGCTAATGTGTGTTGTTTCCAATGTTCCAAAGATACTAAAATGAGAACAAATCACAACTTTGATGCTGCAGGCGGTACAAAACAAGTGTTGTTTCCAATGTTCCAAAGATATTAAAATGAGAGCAAATCACAACTCTTGGAGGAAAATATCCTTCATATCATAGCTATTTTCAATGTTTCAAAGATTTTTCGATGAGTGGTAACGTAATCCAGTGTATGCAATATTGAATGACACTGGATTGTTATGTTTTCGTAATGATTCATTTGTTTTTCGATGAATTCACTGTCACTACTGCTATTTGTTCCATAGAGGCTTACGGATACCTCTTCATACATATAATCGAGATATTGTTGGGCTTGTGCCATATCTGGATATGTGTTCTTAGTTAGAAATTCCGTATTGGAGGCTGACACTTACTGTGTACCTTTGTACACAGTAAGTATATTGATAAGAGTTTTATTCGTTTTTTCATGTTTATTTTATCTGTGTTTACCAATTATCTGTTCTAAATGGAGCTACAGGAATACCATAGGTACTGAATACACTTGCTTTTGCATAATTTTTGTAAGCGTATCGAACTGCTATCGGATGCTGCACTTTATCGCATGATACGGCAAGGCGGGTTGTTTTGGTTTCTATTTCGGCATGAGCCGGATAGAAAATTTTATCTTCACCGGCAATCTCAAATCCTTCGAGCGGGGTCCACATCGGACAAAGTCCGCGTTGTGCATTATCTATATTAATGTATATTTTATTTCCTGATATTTCCATAGATTTGTAAATGGGAGTGGCATAGCCGAATCCTTTTTGCCCATAGGTTTGGGCAAGGGCCCAAAGAGCCAGACGGCTACCAACAGTTTCTTTATTTGTCGGGTGGATAAAGACGGGATGCCCTATATCCAAAGTAGTGACCATCCCGCTATTAGGAATGTCTTTCATATTTTGTTGTTGGACTTCGCGCATACGGGCGGCTGAGGTACCATTTGCTCCTTCATAATTGAAAGGAGCAATCTCTACAAAGTAAAAAGGAAATTCCCCTATATTCCATTTGTTACGTATGTCTTTGACAAAGACGGGCATCAGATCTTTATATAAATCAACATTGTCGCGATTACTTTCGCCTTGATACCAAAGAAAGCCTTTAATAGTAAAATTAGTGAATGGTGCTATTTTGCTATTGTAAAGTACACATGGAGTAGCTGTAATGTTTTTTATTGATTCATTATTATTGAGTATGGATAAATCGATACTTTTAAATGGTGTAATAGCTTCCCGGCTCATCCATGCTTCTACTTTTGAGCCACCGAGTGAAGATATAATGATACCGACCGGTACTTCTAAGACTTCTTGTAGATATCGGGCAAAAAAGTAAGCAGTTGCACTTGTATGGGAAACGTTGACAGGAGTGTTTTCTAACCATTCACCTTTACAATCCTCTTCTGGTGTTTTGCTAAATTGACGTATCCATTTTCCATCCTTAGAATCTGTATTGTAGATACGGATTGGAGTAGAGGCTTTTGCTTTGGCAATGACGTCGTTTGTACCTTGAGTCGGTTGGCGGTCAAAGCCGCTCATTGGCATTTCCATATTCGATTGTCCGGAACAAAACCAGACTTCACCTATTAATATATTTTTTAAAGTTAAGAGCTCTCCGTCGTTGAAAGTAATTTCATAAGGACCTCCAGCTACTGGTGTAGAGATATTTAACAACCATTTTCCTTGTTTGTCTGCTGTTGTTTTATACGTTTTGTTATCCCATGATGTTTTTATAGTGATGGGAGAATTCTTTTGAGCTTTACCCCAAAGTTTTACATTTGTATGTTGTTGCAATACCATATTACTGCTAAGTATGGAGGGTAATTGTACTTTAGCTTTTACAAATGTAGAGGCTGATAGAAAATGTACTAATAGAAGAAAGGTTATTAAGGACTTAACTACTGTGTAATTTAAACATCTTTTTTTCATAATACTATTTCATTTTAATAAATAAGATAATGTTTAGTTCTTTGTGACAAAAATAGATAGGGGAACTTACCTTCCAGGTTAAATTGTTATTAATTTGCACATAATATCAGTTTAATAGGATCTTGTTTTTAAAATCTTATGTCCTTTATTTGTCGCGGGGATTTTTTTGTTACCTTTGCAAAGTGTTTTTTAACAATATGCTATGAGAAATAATTTGTTGATTTGGATATTATGTTTCTTTGCTTTGGGAGATTTGAAAGTGCTGGCCTCTACAGATTATGGCCTCTATTTTAAGTCTCATTCTGCACCGGGCAATGAACGCACTTCTTTGGCTCTTGATGAAAATTCTCCTTTTCGTGTGAAGAATGAGTTTACTATAGATTTTCAAATGTGGGTTCGTAATGAGCCTGATTTTGGAGCTATTCTTCATTTATGTACGAATGAAAACCAATTCCTTCATTTTGTTTTTGCGGCAGGTGACAATAATCGGAACTTCCCGGCTTTAGTTTTTAATGAAGGAATGTTCTCTATTGATACTAATATAAAAAAAAATAAATGGATTCCGGTTTCTTTGCATCTTAATATAAAGAATAATCAAATCGATTTGAAATATGATGATAAAGATACTACGATGATAGTACCTTTGCAGGGTACTGAGGATATCACAGTTTTGTTTGGAAAATCTCCTTATTTCTCGTCAGATGTGGCTCCTATGAATATTAGGGATATAAAAATTACTAGTGATGGGGATTTAATCAGACATTGGAAATTGTGGAAGCATAATGGTGAAGTCTGTCTTGACGAAGTTAAAGGAGCCAGGGCGATGGCTTCCTATCCCTCATGGTTGATTGATGACCATATTGAATGGCGGAAAATATATGCAGAGAAGACTTCAGGACGTTTGGACGTCGCTTTTAATGCTCGTGATGCTTTGTTTTATTTAGTTCGACAAGATAAAGTAGATATATTAAATGGGATTTCGGGTAATATGGATAAAATCACTGTAGAGAAGGGATATCCGGTGATGGAATATACGGACCATTTGGTATATGACACTTTAACAAATCAATTGTTTTCTTACTCTTTACATGAAAAACTTGTTTCTTTCTTATCTGTTGATGAAAGAACTTGGAGCCTGAGTGAAAGGCATTTGGACGAGCCTCGTTATTATAATCATGCACGTACCTTTAATTCAAGTGATTCTTCATTCTATTTTTTTGGAGGATATGGTTTTTATCAATATAGAAATGATCTGTACAGATTGAAAGTTGGTACGAAGCAAATTGAAGGAGTTACTTATTCTCCTGCGATTTCTCCTCGTTATTCATCTGCTGCTGCTATAGTGGGAGATGAGTTGTATCTTTTTGGCGGTCGTGGAAATAGACAGGGGAAGCAAGAGTTTAATGCTTATTTTTACTATGAATTATGTGCTATTAATTTGAAAACAGGAAAGTCGCGTTGTGTGTGGAAGAAAAGGCAGTCTACAGATATATTAATGATGGCATCTTCCATGTATTTTGAACCTTCAGATAGCTCTTTTTATGCAGTTAGCATGAAAGATGGAGGCAGTCTATGGAAAGTTTTTATGAATGACTCTGTTTGGGTGGAGATTTCTAAGCCTATTCATAATGATTTAGTCTATCAAGATTGTGATTTTAGTTTTTATTCATCACCTGCTCATCGCAAGTTGTATTTGGTAATGGATAAGATTTTGAGCGATCGCACACATGATGTAGCTATTTATTCTATCAATACTCCTTTGTTGAATGATAATGAAATTATGCAGGTTGCAGATAAAAGTTTAACACCTGTATGGTTGTGGTGGTTGTGTGGTATAGTGTTGCTAGGAGGGGCGTTTTTCTTTATCTACCGAATAAAGTGTGGTAAAAATAGGGCGATCTCTGAAGATATAAAAAGCAGCGATACTCCAGTAGAAACTTTTCATTTTAGTGAATCAGTAGAAGAAACAGTGGAGGTAGAAAAGTTCTTTGATCGCAGCCGTTCGGCAATCTCGTTATTAGGTACATTTAATGTTCGTGATAAAGACGGTAATGATATAACTGGTGCTTTTACACCTCGGTTGAAAAGTTTACTTGTATTGCTTGTCCTTTATACAGAAAAGAACAAACAAGGTATTTTGACTAAAAAAGTCACAGATATTTTATGGTCAGATAAAGAAGAAGAGGCTGCTCGTAATAATCGAAATGTAACTTTGCGTAAGTTGCGTGTACTGTTAGAAAAAGTAGGTGATGTAGAGATTATCAGTGATATGGGATTCTTGTGCATCAGATGGGGGGAAGGTGTTTTTTGTGATTATCGGATGGCATTGGAGTGTATTCGTCAATTTAAAGAAAAAAATGAAGAACATGGAGATGATAAGCTGCTAAATCAAATACTGGAGATATTATTGTATGGTCCGTTGCTTTCAAATACAATTGTTGATTGGTTGGATGAATTCAAAGATTCTTATTCCAGTCTTTCCATTGATTTGCTGAGAAATTTGTTGAATGTGCAGCGTAATAATTATGATACGGTACTACGCATTGCTGATATATTGTTTTTGCATGATCCTTTGAGTGAGGAAGCTTTAGTTGCCAAATGCTCTGTCCTTTTTGCACAAGGTAAAAAAGGTATTGTGAAAAGTGTTTATGACCGTTTTTGTAAGGAGTATAAAGACTCTTTGGGAGAAGAGTATAAAGTACCTTTATGTAATTTGTACAAATAGCTTTCAATGACATAAAACTAGATGCTTTCTTATGCCAGGAGGTGCAAGTGATAATATTTTAATAATAAAGCGTTTAATTGTAATGATTAAGCGCTTTTTTAATATTCCTTTAATAGAAGATAATCCTATATTTTAAGACTGAGTTCTTTATTTTGCACAGGTAGAAAAGCTCTTGTGGTTCTCTACATGGGGTATTGAGATTGTGTGTAACTAACTTAATCATAACACTATGAAAAGGATTTTTTTGCTTGTTTTGCTTATATTAGGCTTGGTAATTTCTTCTTTTAAGGTTTTGTCTGCAAATTCTCCGGAGAAACTCTACGAAAATTTACAGAAAAAATTGGCCTCTGGGTGGAATACTTGGGATACTCGTAGCGTATTGACGCACGTGTTTCTTCCTTATGGCTTTGCTGTTGATCTCAACATGATTGATTCTGATGGGAGCCGAGTGAAGAAATTTAGAATTGGTGACCGAAGTAAAGGGGCGCCTATATTGCAGCCCGGGCCTCATTCTTTTGATGGAACCTATACTAAAATAACAGTGAATTGGCGTGGTTACAAATTGCAAGTGGAAAGTGCTGCCATAGGACTTAAAAATGTGATTTTGATTACACCATTGGCTGAAACAAAAAAAGGAGGGAGATTGGCAGTAATTCCTGAAATTCTTTGGAAACGTGGTAATACACTGGTTGTAAATACTCGAAGTTTTGTTTTGGCATCACGCGATAGGGCTGTTGAAATAGAAACATATATAGAAGGTGAACTTCTGGAGAAAAAAGGCAAGGAGTTTATTGTTTCTTTGAATTCTCCGATTGCACTTTGTTGCGGAGAGGCTATGAGTCTGGAGAAAGCAACTGCTTTTGTAAAGAGACAGGCGCAAGAATTTGTTACAACTAATAAAAAAAGGTTTGGTGAGAATTACGATTGCTACAATGCCATGCAAAGTGTTTTGGCATGGGATAATATATATGATCCCAGTATTAGGAAAGTGATAACCCCTGTCAGCCGGATTTGGAGTTCTGAATGGTTTGCCAGTGAAGATTTCGGTGGTTTTACGTTGTTTTGTTGGGATACTTATTTTGCAGCGATGATGCTGGCTGTTGGTAGTAAGGAATTGGCTTATGCAAATGCTGTGGAGATAACCAAAGCAATAACTGAATGTGGTTTTATACCCAATTGCTTTTATAGTAATGGCTTTAAATCAAGAGACCGCTCTCAGCCACCTGTCGGTTCTTTGGTTGTTTGGATGTTATACAAACAATATAAAGAGAAGTGGTTTTTGGAGTTACTTTATAAAGAATTGTTGACTTGGAATCGTTGGTGGAGTAAGAATAGGGAGGATAAAGGTCTATTATGTTTGGGAAGTAACCCTTATGAAAAGGTTACTTATTTTAGATCTGAATTTGATACGAATTGTCATTATGGAGCTGTTTTGGAGTCGGGCCTGGACAATTCACCTATGTATGATGGAGTATCTTTTAATAAGCAGAAACACTTATTGGAGCAACAGGATGTGGGTATATCTTCATTGTATGTAATGGATTGTGATTATTTGGCATTGATAGCAGAGGAACTTAATTATAAGAAAGATGCTATGGAGCTTAGGGAGCGTGCGGATTATTATCGTACTAATTTGAAGGGCTTATGGGATGAAAAGACAGGTTTTTATTACAATCGTTCTACTAGGACCATGGATTTTAATTATCGTACCTCGCCTACTTGCTTTTATCCATTGTTGGCAAAAGCACCTACACAAAATCAAGCTGAACGAATGGTAAAAGAACATTTATTGAATACTAATGAATTTTGGGGAAAGTATGTGATTCCATCTGTTCCGAAAAATGATCCGGCTTTTAAGGATAATGAGTATTGGAGGGGACGTATATGGGCTCCATTGAATTTTTTGGTTTATATGGGGCTGAATAACTATGAGTTTCGGGAAGTGAAACGCCTTTTTGCTGAAAAATCTAAGAATTTATTATTGAAGTCTTGGTTATCACATGGCTATGTTTTTGAAAATTATAATGCTCTTACTGGTATAGGGGATGATGTTGTAAGAAGTGATAAATTCTATCATTGGGGTGCATTATTGGGGTATATTTCTCTTATGGAGAATGGAGTTGTTTGTAAATATAATTAATGATCTATTATGAAAAATATTATTTTAATTATCAGTCTTTTATTTTATTCGTTTTCTGTTGTAAATGCACAGAAACATGTTTTCTTTAAAAGTCCTTGGAAAGGAGATGTAACTGTTGCAAAAGAAAGCAAGGGGGGACTGAATATGCCAACGATTACTGTGCCGGAGAGGTGTTGGCATATGGATGCTTCTTTGCAAGATATAAGTATATATAAAGATGTACAATTGAATGATGCAAATAAAACTATTTGGTGTAGTTTTTTAGCATTGAAAGAAAAAGGAAATTCTCATTTGGGTTTATCTTTTGAAAAAGATAATGATAAAAAAATATTAGTTGAAGCAGGGGTATCTCAGACTCCGCAATTGATAGTTGTGCGTATTGATTACTCTGAAAAGACAGATAGGGCATATATCTTTTATAGTCCGACGGCAGCTGCTGTGCCTGATTTGGAAAATGCTGTATCTGTTTTATCAGGTGACTTTGATTTTAATCGTATTAGGATTTTGGCAGAAAAGGGAAGTAAAGGAATGGTTAGTGATGTTTTCATAGGTACAAATTATCACGATGTGGTGCGTCCTAATAAGCTGCAAGTTGTAGAGAAGGAAGGGCAGTCGCAGACTGTACTGTCTTGGAAAAAAGAAAAGCAAGCTTTGTGGGTCCAGACTTCAGGTGGAACTTTATTTTTACAACCTTATGATATTGGGAGTGTGCATGTGATGTTTGGTTCGGAACTGGAGATTGAAAATAATAAGAGTTTTGCCGTCACGCAACAGCCTGATATTGCCGAGTTTGATGTAGAAGATACTCGAAGAGAGATTATATTACGTTCTTCTTGTCTCTCCGTAACAGTGAATAAAAAAGCTGGTTATATTAGCCTTCTTGATAAATCCGGAAAACTTTTGTTGAAAGAATGGCCGGAAAAAGCAAGAATGAATGTGCATGGAGATTCTGTAAATGCATATTGTAGATTTCAGTTACAGGATGAAGAAGCGTTATACGGATTAGGACAGTTTAGAGATAATTTGATGAATTTGCGAAATGCTAAACGAGAATTAGTTCAGTTTAATACACAAGCTGCAGTACCGGTTATTTATTCTACAGGAAAATGGGGACTGTTTTGGGACAATCCTTCCCGAACTATATATGCAGATAATAATGCAGGTATGAGTTTTGTTTCAGATTATGGTAGGATTGTTAATTATTATCTTTTTGTTGGTGATGGAATGGATAAGTTGGTAGCAGCCTATCGTTCTTTGACAGGAGTTGCTCCAATGTTACCAGCTTGGGCTTTAGGCTATCATCAGAGCCGTAATCGTTATGCAACACAAAAAGAAGTGATGGAGGTGGCCAAGAGAATGAAGGAAGAAAACATTCCGGCAAGCACCATTTTTATAGACTATCATTATTGGGGTAAATATGGAACCGGTTCGCATAAATTTGATGAGACTATTTTTCCGGATGTTCCCGCAATGGTAGATAGTCTTCATAATATGTATGATTTGAAAGTTGTCTTGACAATGTGGCCTAGTTTTAAACCTGGTATTCCTAATTACAATGAAATGTCAGAAAGAGGATATATTTTGGAAGGAGCCAGAGCTATTGATGGCTATATATATGATACTTTTAATCCGGGAGCAGCCAAAATGTATTGGGATAAAGTAGTTCCTTTAGTAGACTTGAATATTGATGGTTGGTTTTTGGATGGACCGGAACCGGATCATATAGCTTCATTTTTACCACTTCGTACGTATGCAGGAGAGGCTCGTAGAGTGCGGAATATATATCCATTGGTGCATGCGTCTCATTTTTATGATGGAATAACAAAAGCTCGTCCAAATCTTCGTCCTTATATGTTGACTCGTTGTGCGTGGGCTTCTCAGCAAAAGTGGGGAACTGCAGTATGGTCTGGGGATATTCCAACAACATTTGAGGAACTTCAAAAACAAGTTGCAGCAGGTCTGAACTTTACAGCAACCGGAATTCCTTATTGGACTACGGATATTGGTGGTTATTCGGGAGGAGATCCCTCTAAAAAGGATTATCAAGAATTGTTTATACGCTGGTTCCAATATGGAACATTCTGTCCGATTTTTCGTGCTCATGGACGTCGTTATCCGGGAGATACGAAAGCTCCGAATGAGTTATGGGCATATGGCCCTGAGGTACAACGTATATGTACCGATTTCATTAAGTTACGCTATAGACTTCTTCCCTATATTTATACTTTGTCTGATAGAGTAACTCGTGAACATTATACTCCTATGCGTTTACTTGCTTTTGATTTCCCTCAGGATGAAAAAGTGCTGGATTGTAAAGATCAATTTATGTATGGTCCTGCTCTTTTAGTTTGTCCTATTTTAGAGGCAGGAGCTATTTCGCGTTCTGTGTATTTGCCGGAAGGACATACTTGGTTTGATTTTTGGACCGGAAAGAAATATCAAGGAGGCATCACAGTTATGGCAGAGGCTTCTTTGAGCACAATGCCTTTGTATGTAAAGGCGGGCTCTATTATTCCTTATTATATGTCTGTAGAAAAGAATATCAATACTGATATTCCACTTGAAATTCATGTGTTTACAGGTGAAGATGCTATTTTTAATTTATATGAAGATGATGGTGAAACTATAGAATATAAAGAAGGTAAGTATAATGTTATTCCTTTTAAATGGAATGATTGTACCAAAGAACTGGTAATTGGTAAAAAGCTAGGTACTTATACAACAGAAGATAGGGAAATTTGCGTTAAGCTTAATGGCAAGAATGTGGCTACGAGAGTGAGGTATACAGGGGAAGAAATAAAGCTTGTATTGAAGTGAGTCTCTTGGTATTCTTAGGTTGACATGCTCATAAGGATGGAATAGATGGTTTTTAAACAGATGTACTTATTGTTGTAATCTTTACTAGGGCTTAACTGCATGATTTATATGTGGTTTAGTGGAATATCTGCATCTTTTGAAATAAAGGAACTTAATTCCTTTGGTTAATTTGAAATTAAGCGTTAGCTAAGTGTGATATGACTTAATTTTTAATTTTTGATATATAATTTTGCATTATCGAAATAAATGCGAATAGAGGTAATGATATATAAGGTTTAAGATTGTTTTAGGATAACATTTTTGTAGAATTAACCTTTTTAATATATAAATGAAAATGAAAAATACAAGTTAACAGAAGCTTATCCTTCCTACCTATTTTTTTGAGAGGATACATTATTTTATGAAAAACAATTTTAAAAGTGAGATTATGAAATGCATAAAAAGCAAGTTTAGTTTTATGAAAGGTAGTAAATATTCCTTCGGGTATATATTAATACTGTTCTTGATGGTGCTCACTCCGATGTATGCACAAACTTCCCGAAATATATCTGGACAAGTTGTTGATGAATTGGGTGAGGCTATTATTGGTGCCAATGTGACAGTGGTTGGCAATAAATCGTTAGGTACTATAACTGATATTGATGGAAACTTTACTCTTACAGTTACTGAAGGAGCAATCTTGGAAGTTTCTTATATAGGTTATGTAAACAAAAAAGTAAATGTAGATAAGAATACCAATTATAGGATTGTCTTAAAGGAAGATGCCGAACAGTTAGATGAAGTAGTGGTTGTTGGATATGGTACTCAGAAAAAGGTGAACCTGACAGGTGCTGTATCTGCTATTACTAATGAAGAACTGGCTGCAACAAAGAGCCAGAATGCTCAAAATATGTTGACTGGTAAGGTGCCTGGGGTACGTGTGATTCAGAAGACATCAGAACCGGGTGAATTTACAAATCAATTTGATATTCGTGGTTTTGGTTCTCCATTAATTGTTGTTGATGGCATTCCTCGTGGTGATTTACAGCGTATGGATCCTAATGAAATTGAATCAATATCTGTGTTGAAAGATGCTTCGGCTGCTATTTATGGTGTGCGTGCTGCTAATGGTGTAGTGTTGGTTACAACCAAAAAAGGAGAGAAAAATAAACCGAAAATTGAATACAACATGTATTATGGTATTCAGACTCCTGCCGAAATGCTTGAGCCAGTAGGAGCAGTCGAACGTATGACTTTGTTTAATGAAAAGTCTATGCGTAATCTGACAAACCCACAATTGACTTATTCCGATGAGCAGATAGGAGCTTATTTGAATGGAACTTTGAAATCTACAGATTGGTATGGAGCTGTCATCCGTAATACAGCCCCTCAGCAACAGCATAACGTTTCATTGAGTGGTGGTAGTGAGAAAATGGATTATTATATCAATTTCGGCTATACCGATCAAGAAGGTTTCTTTAAGTCGAAAGCTTTGAATTATGATCGTTACAATCTTCGTATGAATTTGAATGCTGAGGTTGCCAAGAATTTGAAAGCTTCTGTTAAAATGAATGGCATTATTGACAATAAAGAGCGCCAATATTTGTCTACATGGGAGGTTTATAAAGCTCTTTGGCGCGCCAGTCCTAATGAAAAACTTTATGCTAATGACACTCCGGGGTATTACCAAAAGATGTCAACTGACCAGTTAAACCTTTTGGCTTCGACAGATCCTGATGTATCTGGTTATAACAAAAATACCAATAAAATTTTTCAATCCAGTATGGAATTGGAATATGTGGTTCCATTTGTAAAAGGATTGAAAGTGAAAGGGTTGTTCAGTTACGATACTTCTATAGCTGATAATTCTATTTTTCAGAAAGAATATAATGAATATACTTACGATGAAGCAAGTGAAACTTATTCTGCTTATCCAAAACAGAGTCCTACCAAGTTGGAACGTTACTATGGGAATTCTTGGTCAACCCTATGGCAGGCTTCTGTAAGTTATGATAATACTTTCGCTACTGACCATCATGTATCCGGTTTACTGTTGTATGAAGAGGGACACAGTGTGGGTGATAATATTCGTGCTTCTCGTGAGTTCTCTATACCTCTGCCTTATTTGTTTGCCGGTAATTCGACTAATCAGCTTGGTACATCCAATGCAGATGGATTGACAGAAAGTGCTTCTAAGGCATTGGTTGGCCGTTTTAATTATGATTATAAAGGGCGCTATTTGGCTGAATTTGCTTTTCGTTACGATGGTTCTTCTAAATTCCCATCACACAGCCGTTGGGGATTTTTTCCCAGCGCTTCTTTAGGGTGGCGCATGAGTGAAGAGGACTTTGTAAAGGAGGCACTTCCTTTTGTCAATAATTTGAAACTGCGCGCTTCTTACGGTAAGATGGGAGATGACTCGGTAGCTGATTATCAGTTTATTTCAGGATATAATTATCCAAACACAGAGGGTGCTACGTTCAACAAACCTCCTAAAGGATATTTCTTTGGTGGTTCCTTTATTAATTCTCTTGGATTCAGAGCGGTTGCCAATCCGGATATAACTTGGTATACTGTTAAGACACTGAATGTTGGTGTGGACGCTGACTTATGGAATGGTCTGTTGGGCGTTTCTTTTGATCTTTTTCAACGTGATCGTGATGGATTGATGGCTAATCGGATTGTTGCTGTTCCTGGTACTTTTGGCGCTTCGATGCCCAAAGAAAATTTGGAAAGCGATCGGACGAGAGGATTTGAATTAGAACTTAGGCATCATAATCGTATTGGAGAAGTTGGATATAGCGTAACAGGAAACATGGCTATCACCCGTTCTATGTGGCGTTATAAAGAGCGTACCCCATCTGGAAATTCATATGATAACTGGAGAAATAACCTGACAGACCGTTATAATGATATTTGGTTTGGATATGGAGACGGTGGACGTTACACTTCTTGGGACCAGATTATTAATTCTCCTATTTTTGCAGGAAATGCTACTTTGCCAGGTGATTATATCTACGAAGACTGGAATGGTGATGGTACTATAGATGATATGGATAAGTATCCTATTGCTACAACAACAAATGCTTCTGCTGCTGATTTCCAAGATAAGAAGAACTATCCGTTAATGAACTTTGGCTTGACTTTGTCTGCTCAGTGGAAAGGTTTTGATGTAAGTATGACATTCCAAGGGTCTGCTATGTCCTATGTTTCTTATGGTGAGCAGCTGTCAGCCCCTTTACAGTTTGATGGTAATGCATTGGATATGTTTTTGGATAGATGGCGTCCTGTTGATCCAAAACAAGATCCTTATGATCCTTCTTGTCAATGGATTTCAGGCTACTACTCATATGGTGGAACAACACCTGATCAGAATTCTGAGTTTGCCATTCAGAAAGGTACATATCTGCGCTTGAAGACAGCTGAAATTGGTTATACACTGCCAAAACATTGGTTGGCTCCAGTAGGCGTTAAGAGCCTGAGGGTTTATATGAATGGATATAATCTGTTCACTTTGACTGGCGTAAAAGGCGTTGATCCGGAAAGACCGACGGAACTCTATGGATATATGTATCCGCTGAATAGGACGTATAATTTTGGAGCAAGTATTACATTTTAAGTAAAAGGAGATTATCGTATGAGAAAATTGAGAAATATATTGATGTGTGCTGCTTTAAGCGGCATGTTTGCCGGTTGTGTGGATTTGGATATTCCTCCTAAAAACATTCTTTCCGGAGAGGATATTTATAATGAAGGTGGCATTACTGCCTATATGTCCGGTTTGTACAGCCAGCTTCCAATGGAAGACTTTAACATGTCAAATGATGGTGAGTATAATGGTTTCTTTAATTGGAATTGCATTATTTGGGATATGATTAGTACCGGTGAAACGGTCAATCGTAATAATGTAGGTATTTATACTCCTCAAAAAGGATACTGGAGTATGGGATATAAAACCATTAGACAAGCCAATGAATTGATTAACAATCTTCCTGCTTATGTTGGAAAACTAGATGGTGCTGAATCATGGATTGCAGAAGCAAGGTTTGTTCGTGCCTATGTATATTTTGCCATGGTTAAGCGTTATGGTGGTGTTCCTATTTTGAAAGAGCCTCAGAATATGACTGGTAATGAGGAAGAATTGTGGGTAGCTCGTAGTAGCCATGAAGAATGTATTGATTTTATCCTGGAAGATTTGGATTATGCTATTGAACATCTAGGTAAAGATAAAGTAGTCGGACGTGGCAATAATAAATATGTAGCGGCTGCATTTAAATCACGTGTTGCCTTATATGCAGGTTCTGTTGCACGTTACGGGAAGACATATAATTATACAGGATCAGAGACGGGCAAAATGCTTTGTGGAGTACCGGAAAGTAGGGCAAATGATTATTTCACTCAAGCCTATAAAGCTTCTTTGATAGTGGAAGAAGGAGGATATAAATTGTATCAGAATAATTCGGATCTAGAAGCAAATTTTCGTGAGATTTTTATGAATGCAGACAATAGCAGTGAATCTATATTTATCCGTCAGTACAGTAAGAATGATTATGTACATAGCTTTGATGCTGTATATTGTCCGCCTCGTATGACTACCACATATGGTGATCGTTACAATGTAACGTTAGATTGGGTCGAATTGTTTGATGGTTTGCCTCTTGATCCTGCTACTGGTCGTCTGAAGACTACAGATAATAATGGTAATTATATAGTATATGATGATATTAAAAGTTTATTAGATGGTTCTGAACCGCGTTTGAAGGGATCTATATTATTACCTGGACATACGTACAAAGGTGTTGAATTGGATATCCGTTCTGGTATCATAAAAGAAGAGATAGATCCTGCAACCCCCATTGCTAAATTTATAGCAGATGACGGACAGACTACTCTTAATTATACGACAAATGCTTGGTTTAAAGATAATGTGTTGACAACAACGGAAAATACAAAAGAACAGAAACCTTATGAAACCTCTACCGGTGTAAAGCTAAATAAAGCAGGCTTGGATGGTCCGGCAAATGGTGGGTCTAACAGTACACTGACTGGTTTTCATGGTTGTAAATGGTTGAATTTGAATTGGACAATTGCTGATACACAATTGCATAGCTCTACGCAATCTTGGATTGATATTCGTTATGCAGAAATTTTATTGAATCGTGCTGAAGCAGCTTTGGAACTCTATCAGAATGGTGTTACTGAGATTGATGGTGTAAACTTGCAGCAAGATGCTTTTGAATGCATTAACAGTATACGTTCAAGAGCAGGTGCAGATTTGCTAGGTAGTCGAGCTGAATTGTCTGATGTGTCGCGTGAAGGAATAGAACGTGGACAGGGGGTTAATTCGTTTGTTTATGCTCCAAATGAAGGTTTACATATTGTTCGAGTAGAACGTTATAAAGAGTTGGCGTTTGAGCATAAGTTGTATTGGGATTTGCGTCGGTGGTTTACTTTTGATCAGCAAATCTATCAGTATCGTCGTAGAATGTTATCACCATTCTTGTTTGCTAAAGACGCAACAGTGAATGAGGCTGGCAACCCTGTTGGTAAGTATATTTTTGACACTCGAGTTTGTGAAAGAGCTAATAATTCTTTAACGTTTGCTACCAAAAATTATTATGATAAAATTCCTGATAATGAACGTAAGACGAATCCATTGCTTGAACAGAATAATCAGTATTAATAAAAAAGCAAGATAATATGAGAAAGATATATAATTTGTTAGTAGTTATTGCATTAGTAGTGAGCTTTTCGTCTTGTGAAAAGGATAATTATGATGCACCGGAAGCTGGTGTCTATGGACAGATTGTTGACCACAATGGAAAGATCTTCCAAACTGCTATGGGGCAGGGTAGTATGAAAATACAGATTACAGAATTGAGTTATGCCGGTGGTGATGAGTCAGTGGTGGTAACTAATCAGAATCTGAACATGCGACAAGATGGTTCTTACTCTAATTCAAAGCTGTTTGCCGGAACCTATCGTATGCTTCCATTGGAAGGAGCTTTTTATCCTTATGATGCAGAGGGAGAAACGGTGGAACTTAGAAATGGTAAGATGACGGAATGTAACTTTACTGTCACCCCTTATCTGGAATTGGAGTGGGTAGATGAACCTTATGTGGATGAAAACGATTTCTTATGTTGTTCTGTGAAATTTAAGAGAATTGAAAAAGAAGGCATGACTATGCCTGATGTAAATAATCTTCAATTATATATTTCGCATACGCAATATTGTGGCACGGAATCAGATGGCAATTATACTCCAGGGTCCGTTAAGATTACCAATGATCAAGAAGGTACAGTTATCGACTTGAAAGCGAAGGCTCCTCTTAAATATTCCGGTTCTTATTGGGTAAGAGTTGGCGGTTGCTGTAATGATACTTATAAAAAGTATAATTTTACTGATATAAAAAAAATAGATGTAGAATTGAAATGAAAAAATAAGTAGGTAGGAAAGAAGGAAGGTGTTTATTCCCATGGAAGTGCCTTCCTTCTTTTTTATTAGTTGATTTGTCATCTGTGGTAATTAATCACTTTTTAATTTTGAATTAACTATTTATTTCGCTCCTGATTAATGGAGTAAGGTCATATTTGTAAAAAATAATATTTATTTTAATATCATGAAGAAATTATATCTGTTTTTGGGGGCTGCCACTTGCCTTTTAGCATCAGCATCTGGTTATGAGCGGTCTGAATGGAAGAATAACTTTTCTAATCAAAAAGAAACACTGAACATTGTGGGGCGGGGAGAGTGTTCTGTCACGAATGGTGTGTTTCGTTCAAAAGGTTCTTATGCTTGTTTTGGAAATCCGGAATGGAAAAATTATGCGGTGTCTTTCAAGGCGCGTGCACCAAAAGATGCAGAACAGGTTCAAATTTGGGCTGGATTTCGTGCTAATAATCGTTTTGACCGTTATGTGGTTGGTATAAAAGGTGGATTACAGGATGACTTGTATTTGATGCGTATGGGATATATGGGCACAGATGAGTTTTTGGGTGTTCGCCCGCTAGGGTTCCATCCTGTGCCTGGTCAGTGGTATAAATTAAAGGTTGAAGTATGTGGAAGTCGTATTCGTGTTTTTGTAAATGACGAAAAAAAACCGCATATGGATATAGTAGATAAGAATAGTAATTTGGCTCCTTCTGGTCCTGTAACTTTAGGAGGTGGCTGGATTGAAACGGAATTCGATGATCTTGTAGTAACTTCATTAGAAGAAAACGCATTAAATGATGTAGCTGTCTCAGAGTATGGAAAAGTCGTTACACCTCAAGAGAAAGAGTCTCTGCGTAAGCAACAAAGGGCTACTTATACGGCTGTGAAAGTTGGCGAGCTCAAAGGTAGCCGTACAGATATTTCTTTGGATGGTAATTGGCTTTTTATGCCAGAGTATGAATTGAATAATAAAGAAAATGCTGTGGCACTAGGTACGGATGATAAAAATTGGCATGTTATGTCAGTACCAAATTTTTGGAATCCGATTCGTATCTGGTTACATGGCGAGACAATGCCATCACCAACAGGACATCAGCCTAAGGGAGTGTCTGACACATATTATCAGCAGGAAACGGCACGTTGCGAAGGTTATACTTTTGACTATAGAAAAACAAACGCAGCTTGGTATCGTCAGTGGATAGAATTACCTGCTAGTGTCGAAGGTAAAACTATGACGTTGACTTTTGATGCGGTATCAAAAATTGCTGAAATTTATATTAACGGAGAGTTAGCAGGAACCCATATTGGCATGTACGGTGAGATACAAATAGACGGTAGTCGTTTATTGAAACCTGGCAAAAATCTGCTTGTAGTGAAAGTAACGGGGCGTGTAGATGGCAATTCTTCTGAGGCAAGTAGTGCAGCTATTGATTTTTTCTATTCTTCCGTACGTGAAAGTGAGCAGGAAGGTGGAAAAGTAACAATGAAGAATGATAATATTCTGAAAGATATAGCACATGGGTTTTATGGTGCTGATCCTGCAGGTATATGGCAGCCAGTTAAGCTTTCTATTACTAATCCGGTAAAGGTAAAGGATGTCTTTATTAAGCCAACCTTGGAGGGAGCTACTTTTGATTTGACAGTGAAAAACCATGATACCAAAAAGAAACAGTTTGATCTTTATACAGATATTATAGATAAAGAAACAGGTGCAACATTTTATACAGCTCTTTCTTTGCCTAAATTAGTATTAAAGGCCAATGAGGAAAAGATATTCACTTATAGTGTGGCTGGTTTAAAACCACGTCTTTGGACTCCTCATCATCCTAATTTGTATGATTTCCGTTTCCGTTTGGTTGCTCATAAAGGAGCTGAACTGGATTGTATGACAGAGACTTCAGGCTTTCGTACTTTTGAAGTGAAAGAAGGGCTGTTTTTTCTAAATGGTAATCGCTATTGGTTACGTGGTGGTAATCATATACCATTTGCTTTAGCTCCAAATGACTTGAATTTGGCCAATACTTTTATGCAATTAATGAAAACTGGTAATATGGATGTAACTCGCACACATACTACTCCATGGAATAAACTTTGGATGAGAGCAGCGGATAAAAATGGAATTGGTGTTAGTTTTGAAGGAACATGGCCTTGGCTGATGATTCATTCCACTCCTTTACCTGATGCTAAACTTATTGAGATGTGGAAGGAAGAATTTTTACGTCTGTTAAAGAAATATCGCAATCATCCGTCATTACTTTTCTGGACTGTAAACAATGAAATGAAGTTTTATGATAATGACAATGATTTGGAACGTGCAAAAGAAAAGTATCGTGTAATTTCAGATGTAGTGAAAGAAATGCGCCGTATAGATCCTACGCGTCCTATTTGTTTTGATTCCAATTATCAGGCTAAAGGTAAAGATGAAAAATTTGGTACTGACTTTATGAATAGCATAGATGATGGCGATATTGATGATATGCATGGATACTATAATTGGTATGATTTTTCTATATTCCGTTTCTTTAACGGTGAGTTTCAGAAGAGATATAAGATGCCGGATCGTCCGCTCATTAGCCAAGAAATGTCAACAGGGTATCCAAATAATGAGACAGGACATCCTACACGTTCTTATCAATTAATTCACCAGAATCCACAATCGTTAATTGGATATGAATGTTACGATTTCTCTGATCCCAAATATTTTCTTACAGTACAATCCTTTATAACAGGCGAATTGGCTGAGACACTTCGTCGTTCTAATGACCAGGGATCTGGAATTTTGCATTTTGCATTACTTACTTGGTTCCGTCAGGTATATGATTATCAAAATATAGATCCGTATCCTACATATTACGCTTTAAAACGTGCTTTGCAACCAGTCTTGGTTAGTGCAGAATTGTGGGGACGTAATCTTTATGGAGGTGATAAATTAACTACTCGCATTTATGTTGTAAATGATCGTGAAGATGGTAAAGATTTGAAACCTTCTTTGCTGCGTTGGGAGATTCAGGATGAGACAGGAGAGAAGATGGCTTGGGGTAGTGAAAAGGTTCCAGAGGTAAAGCATTATGGACGTCGCTATATTGAACCGAATATTCAATTGCCTGTTAATCTGCCAGCTAACAAGGTTAATGCTAAATTAGTATTGAAGTTGACAGAAGATGGTATACCAGTATCAGAAAATGAATATCATTTGGTATTAGCCCGTAAAACATGGAATATAAGCCAAATATCAGAAGATAAAGAAATCGTTTTATTGGATAAAGATGGAATGAAATCTAAATTTGATTTTTTACAGATTAAGTATAAAACAGTTTCCTCTGTGAAAGAATTGGTCGACTCTAAGCAAAAGGCTACTCTCTGCATTATTTCTGGTTTGAAGGAATGTACAGATGAAGAAAAAGAGATGCTTCGCTCTTATCAGTTCAAAGGAGGTCGGTTGCTTTTACTGAATAGTAAAGAAGTGGCCAAAAACATTTATCCAGAGTATATAACGAATTGGATTATTCCGACAGAAGGAGATATAGTGAATATGGAACGTAATGATGCTTCGGTATTTGATGAAATTGATGTATTGGAGTTGAGATATTTTAACAATAATAAAAGAGAAATTCCATTAGCTTGTAATGCGACCTTAAAAGTAAACCGCAATGAGAACTTGATAGAATTGGCGGGACAGATGAAGATACATGCCTATATTGATGGTGGAAAACCGGAAGACCGTATTCGTAAAATTGATTCAATGAGAGGACTCACTTTGTTGCAAATAAAGGATGGAAAAGGATTAGCCACTGTTTCTACCATGTGTACGGAAAAAGCTGATACTGATCCTATTGCAGGCAGATTGTTGGTAAATATGATAAATGATTTATTAAAGTGATAGTTAACATTGTTTTTAGAAATTGATATAGTCAAGTACTATAATTCGGAAGTCTCTGGTATCATTTTGCACTGTGGTTATAAAGACCACAGTACAAAATGAATCTACAAAGCCAAGACTTGTCACCGTTGGAATAGGTAACGGACTTGCTAAAATCTAGAATTCAGAAAAAAAATAGACTAGATGAAACACCCTTTTATACTAATATCTATGTTGAAGTATTTATCTATATTTTGTTTTTTCTCTATGTTTACCTTTCTCCAGGGATATGCAAAGGAAGGAAGACACACAATCTTATTGACGGGAGGTGGTTGGTCGTTGTGGCTTGATAAAGAAGCGAGTTGGCAGAATGATCGCCTTTACCTTCCACATGAGGTGACTGATTTGTCTTTATTGCCTGTAAACCCTCCTACCGGTGGATGGCAGGTTTTGGAAAATAATCCTGATGCGGTTGCTGTAAATATACCTGGTACGGTGGAGGAATATCTCACAGTTTCTGATACTCCTCGCCCTGAAGATTTTCGAGGGGTTAGTTGGTGGTATCGCAAGATTACATTACCTGTTACCCAGAAAAACAAACATTTTATTATTTACTTTGAATCTGTCAGAATGCGTGCAGAAGTCTATCTTGATGGTAAACTTGTGGGGTACGATCTGATAGGTGAAACTCCTTTTCATATAGATATTACTGATGAGGTTAAACTGGGAGTTGAGCATTTATTAGCAGTACGTGTTACTAATCCTGGAGGTAATTTTCATTGGCAGGATTTTGATATATTGAAATGGGGAAAGTATAATGTTCCTCCGGGGAGAAGTTTTAGTGGAATTATTGGGAGAGTAAAGCTGGAAAGTTTAAATCCTATTTTTATTTCGGATATTTATATGCAGAACACTCCTGAAGTCACTAAAGTGAACGCTATATTGTCTATAACTAATAAGATGTCTTTTAGCGTACGACAGGATATTGAATTGCAAGTCTGTGAGAAAAAGAATCCCGATAAAGTAGTATTTAAGCAAACCATGAGAAAGCTTTCTTTATCTTCAGGAAACCATGAGGTGATAATTCCTGTAAATGTTCCCGATGCTAAGTTGTGGGAACTCTCTTCCCCTGAATTATACACTTGTCGTGTGCGAATAAAGCAGGGTAAAAACGTACTTGATGAAGATATGAAAAACTTCGGCTTTCGTTGGTTTAATGTAGATGGAGTAGGAAAGAATGCGGTGTTTCGTTTAAACGGACGTCGTATGATGTTGAAAAGTGCAATTAGCTGGGGCTATTTTCCTGTTACGGGTTTAGTGGCTACACCTGAGATGGCTGAAAAGCAGGTGCTTACAGCCAAGAAACTGGGTCTGAATATGCTGAATTTTCATCGTTGTATAGGTAGTCCTGTCGTACTTGAAAAGGCGGATGAGCTAGGGCTGCTTTATTATGAGGAGCCGGGCTCATTCCATTCGGCTAATCATGATCCATTTATACGTACTATTGTGAATGAAAAGTTAAAGCGCATGGTTTATCGCGATCGCAGCCACCCGAGTTTGGTAATCTTTAATTTGATTAATGAGTTTGGAGGACGTTTATCGAAAGATAAAGAACTTGTTGCAAAACGCATGAATGATATGCGTGAGGCCCATGCAGTAGATCCTAGTAGGATTATGACGTTTACTTCTGGGTGGGCAAATAGTGAAAATGAGGAAGAAGATTCAAAAGCACATATGTTACCATTTGATACTGCTGTATATCGAAAAGGTTGGTTTGACAATCACCGTGCCGGAGGTCCGGAGACTTGGTTAGAAAGCTATTATAAAGGACCAAAGAGTAATCTTATGTATACAGATAATCGTACAGAAGTTTATTTGAGAGGTGAGGAAGGAGCTATTTCGACTCCTCCTCGTATTCAGTTGATAAATGAAAATATAAAAAGTTCTGATAGAACAGGATGGGATGGTCTTTTTTGGCAAAAACAGTATAAGGCTTTTATCGATTATTTTCAGGAGAAAGAATTAGAACCTTATTTTGAGACCCTTGATTCTTTAACACGTTTGATGGCTAATGTTTCATATGAACATCAGGGAAGGAGAATTGAAGGAATGAGGATGCAGAACTTGGGTGATGCCTATATGGTGAATGGTTGGGAAGCGATGCCCTATGACAATCATTCGGGTATTGTGGATATTTATCGTAATCCCAAAGGAGATATTTCAAGATTGGCGTATTACAATCAACAGTTGTATGTGGCCGTTGCATCGCGTAATCAGGTTGTAAAGCTTCCAGGTATTGCAACAGTAGACTTTTACATTGTAAACGAGGTAAACTTAAAAGGCAATTACATTCTTGAAATAAAGATGATTGCTCCTAATGGAAAAGTTGTTTATAAACGGAGTGAAAATGTAGCTCTTAAGGGAGGGGAGACTTTTGGGCAACTTTTATTGGAGAATGTAAAGATTCCGATAAATAATAATGAGGGTACTTATCGTATATCGGCAGATATAAAAGCGAATGGCCAACAAGTACGTGCTCATGGGTATGATGAGGTGATAGCTGTGAATTGGGAAACAAATGATTTAGCTGGTAATGGAGCTTATTATGGGAATAATAATGATAAGGTTGCAGCTTTCTACAAGGCAACTGTCGGGAAAGAACTTCCTGCTTTTACTCCTGATATGGAAAGATTAGATTGGCTTGTTGTGAATCGTTCCTCTTTGGATGAACCGGTTGTTATTCCTTCAGATTATTTTAAGGGTAAAGATGGAATTACTACTTTAAAGGCGACTTGGTATAATGAACCGGATATGAACATTATAGCTTCTGTGAAACCGGATATGAAATTGGACCATAACTTTGTAGCAGGGGCCCAACCAGATGAATCCATACCTGCCAATCAGCCGTTCTCAGTAATTTGGGAGGGGTATATATGTCCACCTGAATCAGGACAATACCTGCTTGGAGTTGAGACTGATCGAGGGGTGCGTATGTACGTTGATGATAAACAGCTGATTGATGAATATTTTAATGCTGTTCCTATGAAGCAAGATAGGCCTGTTATTATGGAGGCAGGGAAACCGATAAAAATTCGGGTGGTATATCGTCAGACTCACCAATCAGGTTATATACAACTAAAATGGTCCCGACCAAGTGCAACTACTATCACTCCATGGAAATTATTAGAACGAGTTAAACATGATGGGACTACTTTAATTTTACTTGATTGTACTGAAACTTGGATGAAAGCGGTAGCTGAATATACAAATGTAGAATATGACGGTTATTATAATGTAGGTAAAAACTGGATAGGCGGTATTCATTTTGTAAAAGAACATCCATTATTTGCTGGCATGCCGGTCAATAATGCTTTGAATTGGCCTTATCAGGCAGTAGTAAGAAATGGTGATCAGCGATTCGGCTTTCGTATACGAGGAGAAGAATTAGTGGTTGGATCCTATCGAAGTACTCCGTTTGAACTAGGTACTGCTGTGGGAATTATTCCTTGCGGGAAAGGTAAGATTATTTTTTCCTCACTAGACATTGTAGATAATTTGGATAATCCATCGGGGCCCGCAGAGATGGCTAGGAAAATATTGTGTAATTATATCAAATATGCTTTGAACAATCATTAATTATGAATTAGAACTATTTAAACAGCACAATGAATAAGAGAAATGTAGATAACATATTTGTTAAATCAGAAATTATATTTGTAATATTTCTGATGGCCTTATTTTCTGTTGAGACTGCTGATGCACAAATAAAAAAGCAACAGACATTACAGCACAGTATTAAAACAGTTTATTCGACAAAGGATTGGGTGATATCCGATTTCGTAGTAACAGATCCGATGTTCGGTGCTAAAGCTGAACCTGGTTTTGATAATAGAGCTGCTTTTCAGGCTGCTATTGATGCTGCTTATGAAAGTGGGGGAGGAGTAGTATACATACCTGCCGGAAATTACGAATTTCATAGCACACAAATAGGGATTAAGAGTGTCAGAGTACGTCAAGGGACTTCGGAGAATAAGAAAGACTTTAACTATGAGTATGTTTTGCGTCTTCATCCAGGTGTACAGCTTCGTGGTGATTGGGCAGCTCCAGAATCCAATAATGGGATGGTCCTTGGAACCATACTTGAAGTACGTGTAGGGAAGAATGCACCAAACTATGACGGAAGTGTGAAAAGCTGGTGGAATGATAGCCAAGCTGGGAATGCACTTCGTACTACCTACACAAGTATTGCTGATAGGTTTATTGAAATGAACGCGGGAACAGGGGTGACTAACCTTTCTATCTGGTATCCTGAACAGAACATTAATGATGTGAAACCATATCCATGGACATTGTTTCAAACTCAGGGAAATTGTGCAACGATAGAGCATGTTACTCTCGTAAATTCCTACAACGGTTTCAATTCTGCGCCAAGTGAGTTACATTATGTATTGGATAGCTACATAACGGCCCTTAATAAAGGCATTGAAGTACATGTATGTACTGATATTGGGCGTATTGAAAATGTCAGCATAAGTCCTGAATATTGGGCTAAATCAGGCCTTCCGGGAGCACCAACTCTTGCAGAATTAACAGCATATACAAAAGCTAACAGTGTAGGGTTTCAGATGCATCGGTCGGACTGGGAATATATCTCTTATTTACACATTTCAGGTTATAAAACAGGAATTTGGATTGGGCGCGAACCCGGCTTTGCAGATGCGCCTAATGCACAATTGTATGAGGTTCATGTAGATAATTGCGAAAATGGACTTTATGTAGAAGATGTTAACCCATATGGAATACTTATATCCAATTCTTCATTCGGAGCTGCTAAAGGTGGTAATGCTGTATATTTCTATAAAGATTTCAGTACTTCTACGCAGTTTAATGGAGTAGAATTTAGTGGGCCTATCGTTAGTGATGGCAGCGATGGAGTTATATCGTTTGAAAGCTGTCTTTTTGGTAAATATAGTGACTATGCACTTAAAATAAATAATGGCAATGTACTATTATCTCAGTGTCATTTTGAAAATGATGATAAGCATGTGTATCTTGGCATGAATATGCGTACATTGAAATCTGTAAACTCTGGGCATAAGCAGCGACTAAAAATTAATAACCATAGCAATGATGCAAAAATAGAGATTATTACTGATAAAAAATATGCATTTGAACCGATTCCCAAAGGGCTAAAAACTAATATTATTGCTCATCCGAGACCTGTATCAAACCAAGTGTTGAAAGCAGACTTTTCAAGGGCAACAGGATTTAATAATCAGCGGCCTGTGAAGGATATATCAAGCGAATTACAGTCTGCACTTGATGCTTTAAAGGCTTCGGGAGGAGGTACACTTTATTTGCCAGCTGGCAGATATTTGGTGGACAAACCTATAAAAATCCCTTCTGGAGTGGAATTGAGAGGTTCATGGGACGTACAACATCATACACAAAATGGTGGTACTGCTATATTTACCAATTATGATGGTGGGGATGCAGGAGAAAATGCTCCTTCTCTCATACAACTTGAGACTAATGCGGGTATTAGAGGTATCACATTAGCGCAGCTCAACATTATATCCGGAGAATATAGTGCTGAAAGCCCAAGAAAAACCCCGTTTTTGATACAGGGGCAGGGGCCTAAAGTATATGTTATTAATGTAACTATAGCGATAGGCGATAAAGGGATAGATTTAGCTTCATATGATACTAGTGGGCATTATGTTGATTATTTAGGTGGTGTACCTTTGAGAGCGGGCATTTGGGTTGGTGGTGGAGCGGAAGGAGGCTTTATCCGCAACATGCAGTTTAATCCCCATTATGGCTCAAGACTGCCAGAAGGTGGACAAGGTTATCCGAGAGTGGCTATGATGCGCTTTGTGCAGTCCAATTGTAGTGCTCTTAAATTTGCGGATGTCAAAAATCAAACGATCTTTAATAATTTTGTTTACGGTTCGGTTTATGGAATACACTTTTTGAAAGATGAGATAACGGGTAAATATCCTGGTAAAATGACTATGATAGGACATGGATCAGATGGATGTACATATTCTTTATTTGTAGAAGATGCTGACAAAGACACAAAAATAATTGCGGTCAATTCCGAACTGGTTAATACGAAAATTCCCAATGAACCTGTTAGATCATATGTACTTATGGGAAAAGAGATGAATACAAGCAAAGTTCATCCTGATGCTAAACTAATATTGTATAATAGTGCATTTTGGGGGAGTCCTGTATTTGGAGCTATCATAAATAGTGGCATAGTGTCATTTCAACAAGCTAACTTTTCACGTTCGGGCACGTATGGAGTAGATGTAAGGGGAGGGAGAGCGCATGTATACACTTCTTATTTTGCTCAAGAGATACCAGATACTGTTACCTTAAATGGATATGCAAGGTTGGGAATGTATGGAAATTTGGTAGAATTAACCAATAATTATTATATCTCTGGATTTAGGTTTGATAAGGAGGGAAAGGGAATCCTTTGCGGTTCTGATAAAAGGTAAGATGTCTAATGAAAATATTTATATCTCAAAAAAGAGTGAATGTCTATTTTAATTGAAAAATTAATCTCTAAATAAGCGTAATAAGGCTAAAAGCTTAATCTTGAGAATTTATTTTTGCGATAGGAAATCTTATTTGAGCATGATAGATAATGTATAAAAAATATATATAATGGAGAATATGAAGAATAAACTGTTTGTTACATTAGGGATACTTGGTATGAGCTTATTGTCTTATGCAGGTACTAAACATTCTTTAGAAACATCTTATCCTAGTTATAAAGGTTTGATAATGGCAGGGTATCAAGGTTGGTTTCGTGGACCGCAGGATGGAACCGGCCAAGGATATGGTCATTACGGAACTGGAAAACAATTTGATGAAAACCATTGTACCATTGATGTGTGGCCTGATGTAAGTGAATATGAAAGGATCTATGAAACTTCTTTTAAACATGCCGATGGAAGAAAAGCATATGTATTCAGTTCTGCGGATAAATCGACTGTTGACCTACACTTTAAATGGATGAAAGAATATGGAGTAGATGGAGTATTTGTGCAACGTTTTTTTGATTATACTCGTGGGAACCAACAAAACTCAGTCCCTAATCGTATTTTGGCAAATGCTTTAGATGCTGCCTCAAAGTATAATCGTGCTATTGCAGTTATGTATGATTTGTCTGGACTGAAAAAATCCGGTGAAGATTGTTCTTCAATTATAGAAGATTGGAAAAGGCTGGTAGATAATCAAAAAGTAACTAATCAGGCGGGAAAGAAAACTTATCTGCATCATAATGGGAAACCTGTGGTAGCTATATGGGGAGTAGGATTTCCCGATCGTCCTTACAATATTAGAAATATTGGTTTGGATCGTTTGATTGATTTTTTGCAAAATGATTCTGTGTATGGCGGTTGTACAGTAATGTTGGGTGTTCCTACGTTTTGGCGTAATTTGGAGTCTGACTGTATCAATGATTCTTACTTGCATGTAATGATCAAAAAAGCCGATATAGTTTTGCCATGGACTATTCAGCGTTTTTCTCCTCTTTTACATAATGATATGGATCGTTTTCGTGACCTGATAATTGGTGACCTTTGTTGGTGTAAAGAAAATGGGATAGATTATGTACCGGCGGTAACTCCTGGTTTTAGCTGGCATAATCTTAGTAAATTAGAATTCCCGGATGACGTGAAACCTGTTGGGAGTATTCCACGACAGGGTGGTCGCTTTTATTGGCAGCAACTTTCGACCGCAATGCTGGCAGGTGCTGAAATGATTTATGTTGCAATGTTTGACGAAGTAGATGAAGGCACTGCTATATTTAAGTGTACAGGTGATTATCCGGTTAGTGATGTAGCTAAGTTTATAGATATGGATGGGCAACCTTCAGATCATTATCTATGGTTGACAGGTGAAGCTGCTCGTATGCTCAGAAAAGAGGTTCCATTGACTATTAAAATGCCTATAAGGAATAAATGATGAAACGGCTTTGTTCTATTATAACTTTGCTTGTGTCGTTTTTATTATTGACGGGGAAAATACAAGCACGTATTACTATGCCATCTCTCTTTTCGGACGGTATGGTGTTGCAACAACAAAACTTGGTTGCCATTTGGGGCAGTAGTGATAGAAAACAACAGAGGATAACTGTAAAACCTTCGTGGAGTAATAAAGAATATACGACAGTTTCCGATGATTTAGGAAGGTGGAAAATGAAGTTGGAGACACCAGTTTATGGTGGCCCTTATAATATAGAAGTGAGTGATGGTGAAACGGTACGTTTAAGTAATATATTGATTGGTGAAGTATGGCTTTGTTCCGGTCAGTCTAATATGGACATGCGAATGGGAGGGCGTTATGATGAACCGGTGATTGGTTCATTGGATGCGATTGTTACTTCTCGAAATTCTCAAATACGTATGTTTACGGTGGATGGTAAGATGGACTCTATGCCCTTGGCTGATTGTGAAGGAAGATGGCAGGAGGCTTCTTCTGAAACTGTTCCCGATTTCACTGCTGTCGGGTACTTTTTTGCATGTAAATTAAATTCGGTACTTGGTGTGCCTGTGGGGATTATTCATGCTAGTTATGGCGGCTCGCGAGTAGAAGCTTGGATGAGTAAAGAAAGTATTGAACCTTATAAAGATTTGCAAGAGGTACGTAACGGCTCTATTCTTTATAATGGAATGTTGAGCCCGGTGATAGGATATGGTATCCGGGGGTGTTTGTGGTATCAGGGAGAGGCAAATATAGATGCCCCTGATTTATATACTCAATTATTTCCTGCATTGGTGAATGATTGGCGTAGGCAGTGGAAAATAGGAGAGTTCCCTTTTTATTATGCCCAGATTGCTCCTTTCAATTATAATAAAGGTGAAGAAAAAGGGAAGAATTCTGCATTTCTGCGTGAAGCACAAATGAAATGTTTAAGATATATACCTTCTTCGGGAATGATTGTATTGACTGATGTAGGTGACGCTCACACCATACATCCTATGGAAAAAGAAACTGTTGGAAATAGATTTGCTTATTTGGCTTTGGGACGCACTTATGGTAAAAAAGGATTTCCTGTAACCGGGCCGTTATATAGATCTATGAAGGTGGAAGGGAATAAAATTATTCTATCATTCGATGAAATAGGTAAAGGATTAACAACTTTCCGTAGGCCGTTTACAGGGTTTGAAATAGCGGGTGAGGACAGGATATTTCATCCAGCTGATGCGCGTTTGGGTGAAGGTGCGCAGACTGTTGTAGTTTCTAATCCGGAAGTCGAGCATCCGGTTGCGGTACGTTATGCTTTTAAAGATTATGTGGAAGGTTGCCTTTTTAATATGTCTGGTCTTCCGGCGTCTTCTTTTAGAACTGATAATTGGTAATAATTAGTTTCATGAAAAATCTAAGTAGTTTATTGGCTATAGCATGTGCTATCCTGCTTTATTCTGTAGGAGTGGTTGGAGGAGCTTTGGCACAGGAAGTAAAGGATACTTATTGGAATGTACATACCCAACTGTTACCTTTGCGCTTGCCCCCTCCTCCTGTTGGCTGCAAACCAGAGTATCTTGATTTGAATCATAATGGCAGACCGGATGCCATTAAATCTATTACTCATAATGATATTCCCATATTGTGGCTGGACGATGATAATAATTTGAAAGAAGGAGATTGGGAAGGTGATATGGTGAATGACTGCTTGCTGATTGACCGCAATAAGGATGGTATTTACGGAGGCCAGGGGGATCTTATTATTGATTGGGTGGATACAAATAATGATGGAAAGGCTGATATGCAGTTTGTTATAGAGTATCCAAAAGAGCGTACAGGTGAGGTTTGGCCTAATGGGCATTATATGATAATGTTTGATTTGGATCGTGACAATATCTTCAACTATATCAACTGGAATAATTTTACTCTTCAGTGCTGGGAGCGTAGAGGATTGTCTGATTTCTATGAAGATTATAGTGGGCAGACATCATTTCTAAAAATACACACTTCTACATATGATATGAAGGATTTACGTTTTAATTGGGAGAACCCTTTTCTGTTCTATGATCCTGATAATGATAATAGGACTGAAATGGCTATTCGTTTGGTTGATTCTCCCAAAATTCACGATCCGAATTCCCCTTCCAACAGTTATGTGAATCGTCAGTTGGAAGGACGTATTGATTGGGTATCTTTAGCTGTGGACATTGATAATGATAATACTACAGGTAATGAGTTTGATTTTGATTTTACTATAGGTTTTCAGGGGGAAGGGTTTGATTATACCGATCAAATTCACCCGGTACGTAATTTACGTGGAATGCCTGAAGCAGACTGCTTTTTTATGGATTCCCGTTACCGGCAATTGACAGAACTGATTTATCCGGATCATGACGCAGCATATGATCTAATATTTAGTCGTGGCAAATGGAATCGTGTTAACTTTGTCTATGATGAGGATGATGATTGTAGTCGTTGGGAGCGTGTGGAATTTTATGATCCTAAAGATCCGTTTAAAGTAGGTTGGAATAAAGGTGGTATAGACAATAATAAGCAAAGTGATGCTGCCGGCGACCGTGGTGAATGGGATATGGATAATTCCGGAAATGCACAGTTATATATTAGTCATTTTGATGGTCGCTTACACCTTTATGGAGCAGAAAATGGTGTTTGGCGAATAGATCAGAATGCCCAATATTTTCAGGGGTGGGATCGTATGTGGATGAACTTTCAGGATCCTAAGAGTTACGCTACTGTTCTTTATAGTGACCGCGACAATAATGGTTTCTTCGATCATATAGAGTATGATCTTGATGGGGATATGGAAATGGAAACTGTGATAGATTTTAAAAATCTTGGCATTGACGATACCTGTGAGTTGATTGATATATCCAAATTCTCATATAATGATTATGTAGCGCTGGGCAAACAAGTTTCAGAAGGTATCTGGAAAAATGCGGCGCAAGCATTGCAGGTGGCACGTCAATATGGGATAAATTCTTTGTGGTATGCTAAATGGATGCATGCCTCTACAACTCGTGAAAAATATAATAGCGGTTATTGGTTGCAATTTTATTTGTATAAGGATTTGGAAAACTTGTTTATCCGGCAGGAAGATGAGGAGAAACTTTGCCTGCTGAATCAGGCTTATTATTCCGGTGATTGGTCAATACTTGCAAAGAAAGGAGCAGAGGGATTTTATTTCTTCTCAGACGATGATAAAACGGCCATTCGTTTGTCTGCTGATACCCGTTGGGGAAAGAAGATTATAGCAGATCTGAAAATGAAAGTAAAGGAAAGGCGTAAATATCCTTTGGAAGTCCCTAAAGAAGAAGGCGGGCATTTTCATGACTTTTTTGTCCAAAACATAATCTTCAGTTTACTTTTCGCTGGAATAATCCGAAGGCTCACTATTGTTCTGCTTGCGATAAAGAATGGAGTGGAAATAAACGTTATGACTGGGCCTGGATTTATGAAGTACATATGTTGAATAAGGACTATCTTTATCAGTGCATGTACCTTTATTTGGCAACCGGGCAACCGGAATATGCCGATTATATACGTACTATGTTACTGGATTATGCCGGTAAATATTCTGGGTGGTTCGAACATAACTCTGGACGTAAGGCTACTGATCAACATAGTGGAAAAGCTTTTGCTCAGAGTTTGGACGAAGCAAATTGGGCTACTAAAGTGGCTATGGCCTATGGAACGATTAAACCTATTCTGTCAAAAAAGGAGATTGATTTTATAGAGAAAGGTTACTTGGCTCCTGCCGCTACTCTATTACTCCATCGTCCTGCAGGTGCAAATTGGCAGATGTGGCATAATAGCGGATTGGCAGCTTTAGGCATTGCTTTGGAAAATGATTCTATTGTTGATGTGGCAATTAATAGAGATAAATATGGTTATCATTTTTTAATAGATAAGCATAAAAATGATGATGGATGGATTAACGAAGGCTCTCCTCATTACCATTATTATCCGTTAGAAGCTTTGCTGTTTACAGCCAATGCAGTAAGATGTCGTGGTATTGATCTTTTTGACTGTGACCTGCATGATATGTTTGTTGAACCTGTGAAAGGAACCTATCCGGATTTATCTTTCCCTGCACACAGCGATGGTTGGTATGGTGCTAATCTCCTTTCACAGTCAGCACTGTATGAGGTTGCCAATACTCGTTATAATGATCCTTTTTTACAGAGAGTGCTGGAGCTGACATATGCACAGAAGAAACGTTTGGATGCAGAAGCTTTATTGAGTAACCAAAGGATAGATGTTTCTGACGAGCAGTTGCTTCAGCCAAGTTATTCATTCAATACTTCAGGTTTCTGTTTGTTACGCAGTGATACGCGTACGGTGGTCTTGAAATTTGGTGGTGAGGGAATTGGGCATGGGCATCCGGATAAACTTTCCATTGCGATTCATGATGGTAAGCGTGAACTGATATCCGACTTTGGAACTTCCGGATATGGAGTACCCGATTATCTAAAATGGTATAAGCGTAGCTTATCTCATAACACTGTGACGGTGGATGCTAAAGACCAAAAAAGAAGTACAGGAAAAATTACTAAATTTAGACCTCGCTCTGACGGTGGATATGCTGAGGCTGAAACGGTTACAGCCTATCCGGGAGTTAAGATGCGCCGGAGTTTGGATTTGAAAGGACAATATTTACAAGATATATATACCTGTAATTCCGATTCTTCTCATTTATATGAATATGTTATCCTTTTTAATGAGAAGCCTGTTTTAGAAGGACATCCTTCGATGACAACATTAACTGATAGTGAAGTTCATCAACGTATTCGTCATATCAATTCCTACTCTTATTGGCCTGGGTTTACTTGTCATACTTCTTCTGCTGATGTCTGCTTAAATGTTTCTGCTGATGAAATATTGGAGATCGTGTTAGGAGAGGCTTCAGGCATACCGGCCAATCCTACAGTCAAAGATGGGCCGGGAGCAGGAGATATAGCGGTAAAATGTTGTTATCCGTTGATCATTCGCGTCAAGAGTAAGAGTATGAAGGTAGAAGCTAATTGGAGTTTTGTGCCTTAATGTTAATGTCATATAAAAACATAAATATATAATTTCATGAAAAACAAATTTTATATGCTATTGCTGGTCTCAGGTATTGGGCTGATGTCCTGCGTAGAGGGGGAATTGCAAAGAGAGTATACAGATAGTGTGAATGTTTTTATAGGGACTGGTGGACATGGACACACATTTCCAGGTGCGACTCTGCCTCATGGAATGGTGCAGTTAAGTCCTGATACCCGTCTTATAGGTTGGGATGCTTGTTCGGGTTATTATTATGATGATACTTCCATTATAGGATTTAGCCATACACATCTTAGCGGGACTGGTATCGGTGATTATGGTGATATATTGTTTATGCCCATAGTAGGAGAGAAGCCTTTGGTTGCTGGAACAGCAGAAAAACCTGATGAAGGATATCGTTCTCGTTTTTCTCATGATAAAGAAAGCGCCCGTCCAGGATATTATCAGGTTTTACTGCAGGATGATTCGATTAATGTAGAGTTAACTGCTACTTTGCGTGCCGGGTTACATCGTTATACTTATCCCAAGGGGAGTGATGCTCGCTTGATTATTGATATGGAACCTACTATTCATGGACATCAACATCCTGTTACTCAAATAAGGGTTGTAAATGATTCCACTATAGCTGGAAAGAAATATACGAGAGGATGGGCTAAACAGCATTATGTTTATTTCTATGCTGTTTTCTCCAAATCTTTCGATTACAAATTGTATTCCGGAACGGAATACCAACCGGATAGTACCTCTGTTACTGTCAATACAGCAAAAGCTGTAATAACTTTCCGCAATCTTTCTGCTGACGGACTTGTACTCGCAAAAGTTGGTATATCAAGTGTAGATGAGGAGGGAGCAAAGCTAAATTTAGAATCTGAAATACCGGATTGGAATTTTGAAGGAGTAGTACAACAGGCAAATGTATCTTGGAATAATACATTGGGAAAGATTGATATTGAAACCTCAGACAATGATAGCCGTACTGTTTTCTATACTTCTTTGTATCATACTTTTATTCAACCAAGTTTGGCATCAGATATAGACGGTCGTTATCGTACTATGGGGCATGAAATAAAACGAGATACTTCTTACACTAATTATACAATCTTTTCTTTATGGGATACATTTCGGGCAACCCATCCACTTTATACTATCATTACGCCAAAGCAGAATCAGGCATTTATCCGCTCTTTGCTGTGTAAATATGATGAATCGGGTATTTTGCCTAAATGGGAACTGGCATCAAATGAGACTGGAACTATGATTGGTTACCATGCTGTTTCAGTCATTGCAGATGCTATAATGAAGAAGCAATGTGATTTTGATATAAAAAAGGCTATTGAAGCATGTATACGTTCTTCGGTTTATGATACAACTAATATTACACCGATGATGAATCGTCAAATATTAAACGAAAAGGTTATGCCGATTTCTATCAAATATAAAAATGAGCTTGGTTATATACCTTGTGATAAAGCTTATGGTGCAGTCTCTCAGGGGTTGGAGTTTGCTTATAATGATTGGTTGATTGCACAAATTATGAAAGAGGATAACCAAAAAGGCATGTATGATAAGTATATGAAATTATCTAAAGCTTATCGTGAATATTTTGATCCGGAAACAAAGTTAATGCGTGGCCGTCTAAGTGATGGCAGTTGGATTACTCCTTTTGATCCCTCCTCTGTGCAACGTCCCAGCAACTATGTGGAAGGCAATGCTTGGCAATGGGCATGGTTCGTACCACAAGATGTAGATGGACTGATGGAGTTGGTTGGTGGTAAATCTGAATTTGAAGCCCATTTGGATACGTTGTTTACTAGAAGTTCCGAACTGACGGGAGACTCGGATGCTGCTGCCGATGTAACAGGTATGATAGGACAATATGCTCATGGTAATGAACCAAGCCATCATATTCCTTATCTGTATAATTATACAGATGCTCCTCACAAAACACAGGCCTTGGTTGATTATATTCTTCGCACATTGTATCATAATGATCCCAATGGTTTGTCAGGCAATGAGGATGTAGGACAGATGTCAGCCTGGTATGTACTTAGCTCCATGGGATTTTATTCATTTTGTCCAGGGAAACCGGTTTACGAAATAGGCCGTCCGTTATTTGATAAAGTGACTATCCATTTGGATAATGGAAAGGACTTTGTGATTCGTGCGGAAAACAATAGTATAGAGAATAAATATGTTCGTTCGATGAAGTTAAATGGAAGGGAATTAGAAGAGCCAAGGTTCTCACATTTTGACTTGATGAAAGGGGGCGAACTTGTATTGGAAATGGAAAAATAATAAATGCGTTATGAAAAGAAGATTTTCTTTATGTATTTCAGTATTGCTTTGTATAGGAGCATATGCAGGTAGTGGTCCTACTATATATAAAAAGGGCTGGATTGATTTTAATAAGAATGGAGTGAAGGATGTTTATGAGGATCCATCGGCTCCTTTGGATGCAAGAGTACATGACTTATTGTCACAGATGTCGATAGAGGAGAAAACATGTCAGATGGCTACCTTGTATGGCTCTGGTCGTGTATTAAGGGATTCCCTACCCACAGAACAATGGAAGAATGAGATTTGGAAAGATGGTATTGCAAATATAGATGAACAGGCTAATGGTTTGGGAACATTTGGTTCTACCTTATCTTACCCTTATGTGAATAGTGTAGAAAATCGACAGGCAATCCAGCGCTGGTTTGTAGAAGAAACACGTCTTGGAATACCTGTTGATTTTACTAATGAAGGTATCCGTGGACTTTGTCATGATAGGGCAACCATGTTTCCGGCACAGTGCGGACAAGGTGCTACGTGGAATAAAGAATTGATAAGCGAAATTGCGCGCGTAACAGCAGAAGAAGCGAAAGCATTGGGATATACTAATATTTATTCTCCAATTTTGGATATCGCTCAAGACCCTCGTTGGGGGCGTGTAGTGGAATGTTACGGGGAGGATCCTTTTCTTGTAGGGGAACTTGGAAAGCGGATGATTAAAGGACTTCAGGCAGAGGGACTTGTTGCTACTCCTAAACATTTTGCAGTATATAGTGTCCCTGTGGGTGGGCGTGATGCTGGTACTCGTACAGATCCACACGTAGCGCCACGTGAGATGAGAACACTTTATTTGGAACCTTTCCGTAAAGCTTTTTGTGAAGCGGGAGCATTGGGGGTAATGAGTTCGTATAATGATTATGATGGTGAACCGATTACGGGTAGCTATCATTTTTTGACAGAAATTCTTCGTCATGAGTGGGGTTTTAAAGGCTATGTGGTCTCGGATAGTGAGGCGGTAGAGTTTCTCTATTCTAAACATAAAGTGGCTGCCGATGCTGTGGACGGAGCCGCTCAAGTGATAAATGCCGGACTGAACGTGCGTACGAATTTTTCTTTACCTGAGAATTTCATCTATCCGCTTCGTCATGCTATCAGTGAAGGGAAGATCTCTATGCAAACTATTGACAGTCGTGTTGCTGACGTATTACGTGTGAAGTTTATGATGGGATTATTTGATAATCCTTACAAAGGTGATACCAAGAAGTTGGAAAAGGTGGTACACTGCAAAGAACATCAGAATGTATCTATGAGAGCTGCTTTAGAGTCTATTGTTTTATTGAAAAATGAGAACAATATCTTACCGCTATCTAAGTCTATCAAGAAAGTTGCAGTCATTGGTCCAAATGCAGCCGAAGTTGACAATTTGATATGTCGTTATGGACCTGCTAATGCTCCGATAAAAACAGTATATCAAGGTATAAAAGACTATTTGCCGGATTCGGAGGTGCGTTATGCGAAGGGAGCTGATATTATTGATGAATATTTTCCGGAGAGTGAGCTTTACGATGTACCTCTGAATAAAACAGAAGAAACTATGATAGATGAAGCGGTTGCTTTGGCTAAAGAGTCAGACGTAGCTATTATGGTGTTAGGAGGAAACGAGAAAACTGTACGTGAAGAATATTCACGAACTAATTTGGATTTGTGTGGGCGGCAGGAGAAACTGTTGCAGGCAGTATATGCTACTGGTAAACCTGTTATTCTGGTAATGATAGATGGACGGGCTGCTACAATCAACTGGGCAGAACGTTATATTCCGGGGATTGTGCACGCTTGGTTTCCGGGTGAATTTATGGGTGATGCAATTGCGAAAGTTATTTTCGGCGATTATAATCCGGGTGGAAAGTTGGCGGTGACCTTTCCTCGTTCTGTGGGCCAGATCCCTTTTGCATTCCCGTTTAAACCGGGTTCTGATTCCAAAGGTTTTGTGCGTGTAACAGGTTCCCTTTATCCTTTTGGATATGGTTTGAGCTATACAACTTTTGATTATAGTGCTTTGAAGATAGAAAATCCGGTAATTGGTACACAAGGAAGTGTGAAACTGAGTTGCAGGGTGAAGAATACGGGCAAAATTGCCGGTGATGAGGTTGTGCAACTCTACTTGCATGACGAGGTAAGTTCCGTGACTACTTATGTGAAAGTGTTACGTGGTTTTGAACGCATCCATTTGCAACCGGGAGAGGAGAAAGTAGTTGACTTCGTGCTTACACCTCAGGATATGGGATTATGGAATAAAGATAATCATTTTATAGTAGAGCCGGGTACCTTTGCTGTAATGGTTGGCAGCTCTTCACAGGATATTCGGTTACAGGGAAAGTTTGAGGTGAAGTAAGCCTATGAGAACTGTAAAAGGTATTATCTAAAATCATATTGTTTTTTTCCGATTGATACGGCTGATATGTCTGCCTGGAATTATTTTAACACTATATTCTGTTATTAATATTATTTTAATTAGAAGTTAATACCTTCTAGGTGTCTCATTTAATATGCCGACTTTTATTTTGCGTTTAAAAAAGAGTAAAGTCTGTCTGATGAATAAAAGCGAGCAAACAGATGGTTAGTAAAAAGGCTTGAAATAAGTAAAGAGTTAAAATCTAGTAATATGAATTTGAAAAAACATGTAGTTCTATTCGCAGGAATATTTTTCTGTACTTATCTAATGGCTCAAAGGTCAAGTGAAATCTTATCAGTTTCAGCATCTGTCAATCAAGAGAAAGCTTCACAGGCTTTTGATAAAGATCAGCGTACGGTGTGGGAAGTTGATGGTAAAAATCCGAAGCTAGATCAATGGCTGATGTTTACTCTCCAAACTCCGGGAGATGTGTGTGAAATGTACCTTCAATTGCAGGGAATATCCAAGGACGAACTGAAGCAACAGATGAGTATATTTGTGACATATGACCCGATGAATTTAGGAGAACCTGTCGACTATCAGGTACAAGGTAGCGCCAGAGGGATGAGGGTAACATTTTCGCCTAAATATGGTGCCCATGTAAAACTTGTCTTTAAAGGTAATGTACGTGTGGGGCCTTTCGATATAAAAGAAGTATCAGTTTTTCTGGCTGATGAGGAACTGAAAAATCATAAAGGAGATAAAACGACATTACGTTATATGGATCCTAGACTTCCTGTAAATGAACGTGTGGAAAGCTTATTGTCTGTAATGACACCGGAAGATAAAATGGAATTGATTCGTGAAGGATGGGGGATTCCCGGAATTCCTCATTTATATGTGCCTCCCATTACGAAAGTTGAGGCTGTGCATGGCTTTTCATATGGTAGCGGGGCAACAATATTCCCACAGGCGTTGGCTATGGGAGCGACATGGAATAAGAATCTGACGGAAAAAGTAGCAATGGCTATTGGGGAGGAAACTCTTGCGGCAGGTACCATGCAAGCCTGGTCTCCTGTGTTAGACGTAGCACAGGATGCTCGTTGGGGACGTTGTGAGGAAACCTTCGGCGAAGATCCGGTTTTGGTATCTCAAATTGGCGGAGCTTGGATTAAGGGCTATCAGTCTAAAGGGCTGTTTACAACTCCGAAACATTTTGGAGGTCATGGTGCACCTTTGGGTGGACGTGATTCGCACGATATAGGATTGTCTGAAAGAGAAATGCGTGAGATACATTTGGTCCCTTTCCGACATGTTATTCGTAACTATGCCTGTCAGTCATTAATGATGGCTTACTCTGATTTCTTGGGGGTGCCTGTTGCTAAAAGTAAAGAACTTCTGCGTAATATTTTGCGCGAAGAATGGGGATTTGATGGTTTTGTTGTGAGTGATTGCGGTGCTATCGGTAATTTAACATCACGAAAGCATTATACTGCAAAAAACAAGATAGAAGCTGCTAATCAAGCTTTGGCTGCAGGTATTGCTACAAATTGTGGTGATACTTATAATGATAAAGAAGTGATACAAGCTGCAAAAGATGGACGCCTTGATATGGCAAATCTTGATAATGTTTGCCGTACAATGTTGCGTATGATGTTCCGTAATGAATTATTTGAAAAAGAACATAAGGAACCTTTGGATTGGAATAAGATATATCCGGGTTGGAATTCGGACAGCCATAAGGAAATTGCACGTCAATCGGCACGAGAATCTATTGTTATGTTAGAGAATAAGGATGATGTGTTGCCCTTATCCAAGCATGTGCGTACAATTGCCGTATTGGGACCCGGAGCAGACAACCTTCAGCCGGGTGATTATACTCCCAAACTTCGTCCTGGTCAGTTGAAGTCTGTTTTGACAGGTATTAAGCAGGCCGTAGGTAATCAGACGAAAATTCTCTACGAGCAGGGATGTGAATTTACCGGTTCCAATGGTGAAAACATTCCCAATGCGGTGAAAGTTGCTGCCCAGTCGGACGTAGTAGTGTTGGTTTTGGGCGATTGTTCTACCAGCGAGGCTACGACAGACGTTTATAAAACATCTGGTGAAAATCATGATTATGCAACTTTGATTCTGCCTGGCAGGCAGCAGGAACTGTTGGAAGCTGTTTGTGCAACAGGAAAGCCTGTTGTTTTAGTGCTTCAAATAGGTCGCCCTTATAACCTGACAAAAGAGTCGGAGTTATGTAAGGCTATTATTGTTAACTGGTTACCTGGGCAGGAAGGAGGGCTTGCTACGGCAGATGTACTGTTTGGTGATTACAATCCTGCCGGTCGTTTGCCAATGACTTTCCCGCGACATGTAGGACAGTTACCGCTTTATTACAACTTTAAAACTTCCGGCCGTCGTTATGAGTATTCAGATTTGGAGTATTATCCTCTTTACTATTTTGGATATGGTTTGAGTTATACCTCTTTTGAATATTCGGATTTGAAAGTGGAAGAGAGGGAGAACGGTAATATCATCGCGCACGTGAATGTGAAGAATATAGGTCATCGTGCTGGTGATGAGGTTGTTCAATTGTATGTAACAGATATGTATGCTAGTGTAAAAACACGTATTACTGAATTGAAAGACTTTACACGCGTTCATTTACGATCGGGAGAGTCCAAGAGTATTTCTTTTGAATTAACTCCTTATGAATTGTCACTACTTAATGACAACATGGACAGGGTTGTAGAGAAAGGAACATTCAAAATATTAGTTGGTGGTGTTAGTCCCCAATATATAGCTAAAGACCGTATCAAAGATAGTTTGGGATATGAGGATGCACAAAAAGGGCTATCTGCTATGTTAGAGTATAACCATGGATTTGCGGCAGACTTCGATTTGGCTTTATCCAAAGTGGAAGACAACTTGCTGGCAAAGCAGAGAACAATATGGATCTCTGTCAAGAATAATGGTACTTTAATGGATACAGGAAAGGTCGAAATGTATGTCGACGGTCGGAAAACGGGAGATAAAGTACATTATGAACTTGCTCCGGGAGAAGAAAAACTGATACCTTTTATTGTAGATAAAGACAGTAACCAATCTGTTGTATTTGCTACTAAGTATAAAGTGCTATCTATTTAGGCATATATGTGGATTTATACGTAATGTAGTGTATTTGTGGGTTACAGGCTGAAAATAGTGATGCCTTAAGTCCAAATTAAGACCTTTATTAAGTATGTGGCTGTAAATTTGCCAGTATAAATATAAAATTATTGATTACATATGAAAAATTACCTATTTACTTTACTTGCCCTCTCATTCGTATTGGCAGGGTGTAATGGCTCGAAACAAGCTAAAACGGTTACTTTGGGACCTAATCCTTTTATTACTCACATGTATACAGCCGATCCTTCTGCTCATGTGTGGGAAGATGGACGGCTTTATGTCTATGCCTCCCATGATGTAGATCCTCCGCGGGGGTGTGATTTAATGGATCGTTATCATGTGTTTTCCACAGATGATATGGTGAATTGGACCGATCATGGAGAAATTTTGAATTCTTCGCAAGTGTCATGGGGAAGAAAGGAAGGAGGTTTTATGTGGGCACCCGATTGTGCTTATAAAGATGGAACCTATTATTATTATTTCCCCCATCCCAGTGGAACGGACTGGAACCATACTTGGAGAGTGGGAGTTGCAACCAGCAAACATCCGGCTAAGGATTTTACAGTGCATGAGGAATTTATTGAGATGATTGGCATGGAAAACGATTGTTTTGCCATGATAGATCCTTGTGTTTTCGTGGATGATGATAAACAGGCTTATTTCTATTATGGTGGTGGAGGTCGCTGTGTTGGGGCCAAAATGAAAAACAATATGATGGAACTGGCTGAGCCGTTGCGGCCGATGGAAGGTTTGAAAGATTTCCATGAAGCAGCTTGGATACATAAAAGAAACGGTATCTATTATTTGTCTTATGCTGATAATCATGCGGAAAATGGGAAAGGAGCTAACCGCCTGAATTATGCAACAAGTAATTCACCATTGGGCCCATGGACTTATCAGGGAATTTATCTGGAGCCTACGGGCTGTGACACGAGCCATGGATCCATTGTAGAATATAAGGGAGAATGGTATGCTTTCTATCACAACAGCTCTATTTCGGGGAAAGGTAATCTACGCTCTATTTGTGTAGATAAGCTGTACTACAATCCGGATGGTACCATACAAGTGGTAGAGCAGACAAAATAGTTAGTCGGTTATCTATTATATTACAAATGAATATAAACAAAAATGTTGTTATGAAATTTATGCATTGTTTAGCTTCCGTAGTTTTAGCTTCCATATTGGGTGCTTGCGGAGAAGTACAAAATCAAAAAATAATCGGTAGAACTCCAGTTGACTATGTAAATCCCTATATGGGAAATATCAGTCATTTGCTGGTTCCCACTTTTCCTACTATCCATTTACCGAATAGTATGCTTCGTGTTTATCCGGAACGGGCTGATTATACGACGGATCAGTTGAACGGGTTGCCTTTAATTGTGACGAGTCATCGTGGCAGTTCTGCTTTTAATTTGAGTCCTTATCAGGGGGATAGCCTTCGTCCGGTTATAGCATATAGCTATGATGATGAGAAATTGAAGCCATATTATTATGAGGTGTTTCTTGATGATGCAGAAATTAATGTAAAATATGCACCTTCTCATCAATCTGCTCTTTATCAGATAGAGTATGGGCAACCCAATAAACCTGCTTATATGATGATTAATTCGCAGAATGGAGCTATCAAGGCGGGTGATGGTTTTGTGAGCGGTTATCAGCAATTGCAGAACAATACGTGTGTGTATTTGTATGTTGAATCGGACATTGCGCCGTTGCAAACAGGTATTTTAGTTAACGGTAAGCTAGATACTTCTAAAAAAAATGCTGAAGGCCGTAACGCTTGTGCCGTTCTGCATTTTGCTGACGGAACTAAAAAGGTAAATTTGCACTATGGTATTTCATTTATAAGTGAAGAACAGGCAAAGAAGAACCTACAACGTGAGTTACCGGACTATGATTTGCAGGCTTTGGCAGAGAAAGGTCGTCAAGTATGGAATGAAGCTTTAGGTGATATTCAGGTAGAAGGTGGTGCAGAGTCCGATAAACAGATTCTGTATACGTCACTTTATCGTGTGTTTGAACGTCCGGTTTGTATCAGTGAGGATGGACATTATTACAGTGCATTTGATGGAAAGATACATGAAGACAATGGTGAACCTTTTTATACGGATGATTGGATTTGGGATACTTATCGTGCTGCTCATCCCTTGCGTTTGTTGATTGATGAGGAAACAGAAAAAAATGTAATTAATTCTTATTTGCTTATGGCAGAGCAGATGGGAAATATGTGGATGCCTACTTTTCCTGAGATAACAGGCGATTCCCGTCGTATGAATTCTAATCATGCGGTAGCAACTATAGCTGATGCTGCCGCTAAAGGATTGCAGTTTGATTTGAAGAAAGCCTATGAGGCTTGTCGCAAGGGGATAGAAGAAAAAACGCTGGCTCCTTGGTCAGGTGCGGCTGCTGGTTGGATAGATGATTTTTATAAGAAAAACGGATATATCCCGGCGCTTCAGGCCGGAGAAAAAGAAACAGATCCGAATGTACATCATTTTGAGAAACGTCAACCGATTGCTGTAACATTAGGTACATCTTATGACCAATGGTGTTTGTCGCGTATAGCGGATATTTTGGGAAAGAAAGAAGACATGCTTCATTATCTGAGATGTTCTTATAATTATCGTAATGTATATAATGCCGAAACTGCCTTTTTTCACCCTAAAGATAAAAATGGAAAATGGATTGAACCGTTTGATTACCGTTATTCAGGAGGTCAGGGGGCTCGTGAGTATTATGGCGAGAATAATGGCTGGGTGTATCGTTGGGATGTTCCTCATAATGTGGCTGATCTGATTGATTTAATGGGTGGTAATGAGCTGTTTATTGCTAATTTGGATCAAACTTTTCGTGAACCGCTGGGACGTGGGAAATATTCTTTTTATGCTCAGTTGCCCGACCATACAGGTAATGTAGGACAGTTCTCGATGGCTAATGAGCCCTCACTGCATATCCCTTATCTGTATAATTATGCCGGTCAACCATGGAAAGCTCAAAAACGTATTCGTCAAATGCTGAAAACTTGGTTCCGTAATGACCTGATGGGAGTTCCGGGAGATGAGGATGGTGGCGGAATGTCTGCTTTTGTCGTTTTTTCTTCTTTAGGTTTCTATCCGGTAACTCCGGGATTTCCTGCTTATAATATTGGCAGCCCGTTATTTACTGAGGCTAAAGTGACATTGAACAATGGGAAAGTATTTGAGATAGAGGCACAAAATGCATCTGATGAAAATAAATATATTCAGTCGGCAACGCTGAATGGTAAAGAGTGGAATAAGCCTTGGTTTAGTCATGATGATATAAAAGATGGAGGGAAGCTAATATTGATAATGGGTAACAGACCTAATAAGTCATGGGGTAGTGCTAATGATGCGGTACCGCCATCAGCTGAGAAATTATAAATTGGAGTAGTTGGCTGTATTATATGATTTCTATCTTCTGTGTAGATAGAACTATAAGTAACAAATAAAACATCATGAAAACACTTAAAAAGGTTCTTTTTATAGGTTTAATGGCTTTTATCGTTTGTTTAGCAAGAACGGTTCAAGCCCAAGAACTTTATAAAAATGAGAAAGCACCAATCCATGAGCGTATTATGGATCTCCTGTCGCGTTTAACAGTTGAGGAAAAGATAAGTTTGCTGCGTGCCACTTCACCGGGCATTTCTCGTTTGGATATTCCAAAATACTATCATGGCAATGAAGCGCTTCATGGGGTAGTCCGTCCTGGTAGATTTACGGTTTTCCCACAAGCTATCGGGTTGGCTGCAACCTGGAATCCTGTATTGCAAAAACAAGTGGCTACTGTTATTTCTGATGAAGCGCGTGCCCGTTGGAATGAACTGGATCAAGGACGTGAACAAAACAGTCAGTTCAGTGATTTACTCACTTTCTGGTCTCCAACGGTAAACATGGCGCGTGATCCACGTTGGGGACGTACTCCGGAAACTTATGGTGAAGACCCTTATTTGAGTGGTATTATGGGAACTGCTTTTGTGAAAGGGTTGCAAGGAAATGACAGTCGTTATTTGAAGATTGTGTCAACTCCTAAGCATTTTGCTGCCAATAATGAAGAGCATAACCGCTTTGTATGTAATCCGCAAATATCAGAAAAGCAATTACGCGAGTACTATCTTCCGGCTTTCGAAGCATGTGTTAAGGAAGGAAAATCTGCATCTATTATGTCTGCTTATAATGCTTTGAATGATGTACCTTGTACGTTGAATGCTTGGTTGTTGACCAAAGTATTACGTGAAGATTGGGGGTTCAAAGGATATGTGGTCTCTGACTGTGGAGGCCCTGCTTTGTTGGTTAATGCTCATAAGTATGTGAAAACAAAGGAAGCTGCCGCTACTTTGTCTATAAAGGCCGGACTGGATTTAGAATGTGGTGATGATGTGTATGATGCGCCGTTATTAAATGCTTACCGACAATACATGGTTACTGATGCCGACATAGACTCGGCTGCTTATCGTGTGTTGAGGGCACGTATGCAGTTAGGACTATTTGATAGTGGGGAAAACAATCCTTATACCAAGATATCTCCCAAAGTGATAGGCTCTAAGGAACATCAAAAGGTAGCGTTAGATGCTGCTCGTGAATGTATCGTACTACTAAAAAATCAGAACAAGATGTTACCGCTTGATGCTAAGAAAATTAAATCCATTGCAGTGGTGGGCATTAATGCAGGACGCAGTGAGTTCGGTGATTATAGTGGGCTACCGGTCATTGCTCCGGTTTCTATTTTGCAGGGTATCAAGGATAGGGTAGGTGATACTGTAAAGGTTGTATATGCTCCATGGAAATCAGCAGTAGATGGTATGGAAATCATTCAGGGAGCTAGTTTCCCTGAGGGGTTGAAAGCAGAGTATTTTGATAACACGAATTTGCAAGGTATTCCAAAAGTAAGGAAAGAGGAATGGATTAATTTTGAACCTGCTAATCAGGCACCGGATCCCTTCCTGCCCAAATCCCCTTTGTCTGTTCGCTGGACGGGTAAATTGCGTCCTACGGTTACGGGGCAATACACTTTTAGTTTTTTGTCCGATGATGGATGTCGTTTGAGTATTGATGATAAAATGTTGATTGATGCATGGCAGGGACATGCAATCCGTACAGATACGGCAACTATTTATTTGGAAGCAGGAAGAGATTATCGGTTGAAAGCTGAATATTACGATAATCGTGACTATGCTGTTGCCAAATTACAATGGAAAGTTCCGCAAATTGGGAAAAAGACTCGTTTGGATTTGTACGGTGAAGCAGGAAGAGTAGTACGTGAATGTGAGAAAGTTGTGGCTGTATTGGGCATTAATAAGGCGATAGAACGTGAAGGACAGGACAGATCTGACATTCAACTTCCAGCAGATCAGCGGGAGTTTTTGAAGGAAATCTATAAGGTAAATCCTAATATTGTAGTTGTATTGGTTGCTGGTAGTTCATTATCAATTAATTGGATGGATGAACATATACCTGCTATCATCAATGCATGGTATCCTGGTGAGAGTGGAGGGAAGGCGGTAGCAGAAGTTCTCTTTGGCGATTATAATCCGGGTGGTCGTTTGCCGTTGACTTATTATAGAAGTTTAGATGAGCTTCCTCCATTTGATGATTATGATATTACTAAAGGGCGCACTTATCAGTACTTTAAGGGTAACGTACTTTATCCTTTCGGTTACGGGTTGAGTTATACCTCATTTAAATATTCCGATTTGCAAGTAACCGATGGCAACCAAGAAGTAAATGTTTCATTTTGTCTAAAGAATGTGGGAAAATATGCTGGTGATGAGGTTGTGCAGATTTATGTGAAACTTCCGGAAAGAGATAAGATAATGCCTATAAAGGAACTTAAAGGCTTTGAGCGTATCTCGCTGAAAAGAGGGGAAAGTCGCAAAGTGACCATTCGATTAAAGAAAGATCTGCTTCGTTATTGGGATGAAGAGAAAGAATGCTTTGTACACCCTTCTGGAGATTATACTATTATGATAGGTGCTTCTTCTGCTGATATTCGTCTACAAAAGGTTTCTTCTATAACTCAAAAGTCTGGCAATTAGATCTTTCATACGAAGCTGATAAAAAATCCCGTCCTGCTTTCACAAGTAAGACGGGAAAACGACAAAATTTATAATAGCCTCTTTAAGAGGACTATACAAGTATATAAAGAAAATAAAATCATACTATGAGGAAACTAAAAAAGCCCTCGACTTGTTAATATAGAAACCACTCATGCACTAACAATAAATGCGATAAACGCATCGTCGAGGGCTTAATGCCTTTCCGTTGCATATATCGCATTTATTATCATACATAAGTGGTAGTGCAAAAGTAATAATTATTTTTGATAATAGAAGCCTTTTTCTATTTTTTACTTGTAATATTCGAATATAATATATTTTCTGATTGATTATTTGCACAAAACATTTGGTAAATCCAAAAACTTCCTCTACTTTTGCGCCCCGAAAAGGAGAGGTGCTCGAGTGGTTGAAGAGGCACGCCTGGAAAGCGTGTATACCCCAAAAGGGTATCCGGGGTTCGAATCCCTGTCTCTCCGCTGAACGCTAAAGACAAATGGTGGAAAAGCTAAGGCAGTCCCGTAAAATCAAGGTTTTACGGGACTTCTTTCGTTTTGTCGGCGGACAAGCAAAAGACAAGAAAATGCCCCGTTTGGACAAAGTAGTGTTACTAAATCGTTACTGAAAATAGGGCGGAATAAAATAAATTGTTGCTTTTCTTGCTGCTAATAGGGAAAGAAAAAAGACTGATATTCAGTGCTCTAAATATCAGTCTTTGAAAGAGCCGCTAGCCAGACTTGAACTGGCGACCTACGCGTTACGAATGCGTTGCTCTACCAACTGAGCTATAGCGGCAATCGTTTTTGTTTACGGGGTGCAAAGGTACATCTTTATTTGAATTTGCAAAAAGAATTGCTTGATTTTTTAGAAATATTTCCGGAAGTTATTTTGGGAATGGGTTATAAAACTATTGTTTTTAATTAAAGTAGCATGTAGCTTTTTTATATTTTTGCAAGCAAACAGGGAACGCAGTGGAAGGTAAAAAGATGTGACTTAAAATATGTATTTATAGGAAGTGGCTTGTTCGATAAGTAATAGTAGCGAAGGGCTTTCTGCTATATTGAGATAGGGAATTAATTCTTTTTCCGAAACTTCGGAATGAAATAAATGTATATTATGAAAATAAAGTATTACCTTTGCCCCCAATTTAAAAACATTACTAGATTACTAAAGGATTAATCAAAAATCTTACTTATGCGCAGATTTATACTATTATGTTTGTTGATGTTCACAGTATCAAGCGTAGTATTTGCTCAACGAATGACGGATGAACAAGTTATTCAGTATGTGCAGGAAGCTCAACAGGCGGGGAAGTCTCAACAACAGATGTCGATTGAACTGATGAAGAGAGGGGTCACAAAGGAGCAAATTCAAAGAATACAATCTGAGTATTCGGGAAAAGCAAATGTAACGACCGGAACCGGAGGAGAAAAAGCAGCAGATTCACGTTTACGTACCCCAAAGAAATACGAGAATAAAAATAAGAACATTTCTCAAGAAAATTCCACTTTAGAAAATTCCAACTCTAAAAAACAAACCATAAAAGGGTTGCGTGCTAAAAACGATCAACAGCGTGATGAAAAAGAGATGGAGCAGGAATTCGGTTGGGATGGCAATGAACAGACAGACTATTTAGAATATGACAACTTCCTTGGCAAAGAGAAGAAAGAAAAAAAGGAGGATCCTACCCAACAAATTTTCGGACATAATATTTTTGATAATGAGAATCTGACCTTTGAGCCCAATATAAATGTTGCAACCCCCAACAATTACCGTCTGGGCGCAGGTGATGAGGTTATCATAGATGTTTGGGGTGTTTCTCAAAAGACCATTAGGGAAATTATCTCACCCGAAGGCACTGTGCAAATTGAAAACTTAGGTCCGGTTTATTTGAGTGGGAAAACGGTCAAAGAGGCTAATAACTATCTGAAAAACGAGTTTGCCAAGATATATGCCGGTGTTACGGGTGAAACTCCTAATACTCAGATTAAATTGACTTTGGGTGAGATTCGTTCTATTCAAGTGAATGTAATGGGTGAAGTTGTTGTGCCGGGCACTTACACTCTTTCTTCATTCGCATCAGTTTTTCATGCGTTGTATTGGGCAGGTGGCGTAAATAAGATAGGTAGTCTCCGTAGCATAAAAGTTATACGCGACGGGGAGACGGTTGCTGATGTGGATATCTATGATTTTATCATGGAAGGCCGATTGAAAGATGACATTCGCTTGCAGGATGGTGATGTGATTCTGGTTAATCCTTATCAAACTTTGGTACAGATATTGGGCAAGGTGAAACGTCCTATGTACTATGAGATGAAGCCGACTGAAACCATTGCAACTTTGCTTAAATATGCCGGTGGGTTTACCGGTGATGCTTATAAAAAAGCAATACGTCTTGTACGTAAGAGCGGTCGTGAACATCAGATATTCAATATTGATGAAATGGATTATTCCGTATTTCGTGTAGAGGATGGAGATGTTCTTACGGTGGATTCAGTTCTTGATCGTTTTGAAAATCGAGTGGAGGTACGCGGTGCCGTTTATCGCGAAGGGTTGTATCAGTTGAGTGGAGAAGTGAATACTGTGAAACAATTGATAAAGAAAGCCGAAGGTGTGCGTGGTGATGCATTTTTGAATCGTGCTGTGATCAGTCGTGAGTATGATGACTTGACTCGGGAAATGATTGCGATAGACTTGAAAGGCTTGTTGAATGGTGTTGTTGCAGATATTCCTTTGCAGAAGAATGATATATTGTTTATCCCCAGTGTTCAGGATTTGAGGGAAGAAACCACAGTTGCTATTCATGGTGAGGTTGCTGATCCGGGTACTTATTTATATGCGGACAAGATGACGGTAGAAGATTTGATTCTACAAGCAGGTGGTCTATTGGAGGCTGCTGCTACAACCAGGGTTGAAGTGTCCCGTCGTGTGAAAGACCCCAAGAGCACTGTTTTCAGTGGGACAATCGGTCAGAACTTCTCATTCGACTTAAAAGACGGTTTGCTGGTGGGGGAAGGCAGCGGTTCGTTCCATCTTGAGCCGTTTGATGAAGTGTATATCCGTAAAAGTCCGGCTTACCATCGTCAACAGACTGTGACAGTGGCAGGTGAAGTGCTTTTTAGTGGGAATTATGCATTGTCCAAGAAAAATGAGCGTTTGAGTGACTTGATCACTAAAGCCGGAGGTATATCATCGGATGCATATGCCAAGGGGGCTCGTTTGCTGCGTAAGATGAGTGAAGAAGAGCTGCGTCGTAAAGAAGATGTGCTGCGTATGGCGCAAATGACTTCCGGAGGTGACTCTATTTCTGTTAAGAAGTTGGATTTGTCCGATACCTATTCGGTTGGTATCAATTTGGAGAAAGCCTTGCAGAATCCGGGTTCGGATTATGACATGGTGTTGCGTGAGGGCGATATGCTTTATGTTCCCGAATACGTAAGTACAGTCAAGATCAGTGGTGCTGTGATGTATCCTAATACGGTGCTTTATAAAGCCGGGGAAGGCTGGAAGTACTATGTCAACCAGGCCGGTGGATTTGGTAATGATGCCAGAAAGCGGAGAGCTTATGTTGTTCATATGAATGGTACGGTATCCCGTTTGAAATCAGGTGGAGCAAAGGAAATTGAACCGGGATGTGAGATCATTGTTCCGAGCAAAGACCCCAAGAAGAAGATGAGTCCTGCTGAAATTATCGGTATGGGTACGTCTGCAGCTTCTTTGGCAACTATGATTGCTACTTTGGTTAACCTCTTTAAGTAATAGAGAATTATGAGCGAAGAAAATATACAGAAGACAACACAGCAGCCGGAGGAGCAAGAGATTGATTTGATTGAGCTTGCTCAGAAAGTGTGGGCGGAGCGTAAATTGGTTTTCAAGGCATGCGGTATTGCCGCCCTTATCGGATTAGTGGTTGCGTTCAGTATTCCTAAAGAGTACTCTACTAAAGTGACATTGGCGCCTGAAAGCGCTGGTAAGACCTCTGCGGGAGGTATGGGAGCATTGGCGGCCATGGCCGGGATTAATTTGGGTGGAGCTTCGGCCGGAGAGGATGCGTTGTCGCCCGAGTTATATCCTGATATTGTTAAGTCAACACCTTTCCTGTTGGAGCTGTTTGATGTAAAGGTTAAGGATCAGAAAGGCAAAGTAGATACAACCTTATATGCTTATTTGGACAAGTACCAGCGTTCGTCTTGGATGGGGGCTGTGGTCTCTGCTCCATTCAAGGCTTTGGGGTGGACACTCTCTTTGTTCAAGGATAAGCCGGAGAAGAGAGAAGGTAAAATTGATCCGTTCCACCTGACGGTAGATGAAACAAGGGTGGCTGAGGCATTGAGCAAGCGCATCTTGGTTACCATTGATAAAAAAACAGGCGTTACCACTTTAGAGGTAACTATGCAAGACCCTTTGATTTCAGCTTCGTTGACAGATACGGTCATGCATTGTTTGCAGAACTATATCACAGATTATCGTACCAATAAAGCCCGTCATGATTTAGCCTTCACGGAAAAACTTTATAAAGAAGCAAAGGCCGATTATGAGGAAGCTCAAAAAAAATATGCTACTTTTGCAGATGCTAACCAAAACATTATTCTGTTGAGCTATCGTGCTGAGCAGGAACGTTTGAAGAACGAGATGGAGTTGGCGTATACCGTTTATACACAGGTTTCCGGGCAGTTGCAGATGGCGAGAGCCAAGGTTCAGGAAATCACTCCGGTATATACGGTTGTGCAGCCGGCCACAGTGCCATTGCGTGCTGCTAAACCGAATAAGATTATGATCCTTATCGGATTTGTATTCTTGGCGGGAGTAGGATGTGTTGGTTGGATACTATTTGTGAAAGATTTATTTAAGGAATGGAGAAAAGCAAGCAAAGCAATATGATAGCTAATAATGATATGAATCGTTGGTGTGCCTTGTATACGGCACCGAGGTCGGAACGTAAATTGATGCAACGTTTGAATGAAGCAGGTTATGCTGCATTTTGTCCTATGCAAATCGTATTCAGGAAATGGAATGGCAAAACAAAGGAGGTATTCACTCCATTGTTTCCCGGTTTCCTTTTTGTAGAAGAAACAGCTGATGTGGCATCTTTTGTCGCATCGCAGAATGTGGCTCTTTTGGTAGATGCGGAAGGTAAGCGTTTGTCTGTTTGTGCTGAGAAGGCAGAGTTGGCTGCAGAATTCGCACATTTATTGAAATAATTATTATATAAACGCCTTTCTATCTTTCAGGCGTATCATACACACAGATTGCATGTATTTGAAAATAGTGAATACATGCAATCTGTGTATTTAGCACTCAAACATCCGGCTTCGTGCCAGCATGCAGGCGCCTACAACGCCGGCTTTATCTTTGAGTTTGGAGACTGTGATAACTGTATCCTGATTTACCAGATTCAGAGAATATTTTTTTATCGCAGTTTTTATCGGTTGTGTGATATAGTCCTCTGTCAGTGACAATGTTCCTCCGATGATTACTAATTCCGGATTCAATATATTGATTAATCCGGCGATTTGCTTACCTAATTTCTGTCCGATTTCTTCTACGATTTCGATGCACAATAAATCCTCTTTGTTGACGGCTTCGATAATTTCATCCAATGTGAGTGAGCAGTTTTGGGAGTCGATGCGGTCGGAGAGGATAGAGCTTTCTCCTTTTCTTACGCGTTCCAGTAATATGCGGTATAAGGCAGAACCTGACGCTTCGGTTTCGAGGCATCCTTTTTTCCCGCAATGGCAGAGGATTTCATTGTCAAAGACGTTGATGTGTCCGAATTCTCCGGAGAATCCCGATTTGCCGGTATATACTTTGCCGTCAATGATGATACCTATGCCCAGTCCCCAACTGACATTAACGAAGATGATATTCTTTTCCCCTTTGACACACCCTTGCAAATACTCGCCGTATGTCATTGCGCGGGTGTCATTATCGATACAAACCTGATAACCGATTTTTTCCGTCAATACCTCTGCCAGCGGACGTTCGGAGAAATTGAATTGGCTGAAGCTGTATCCGGATTCGGGGTTGACACGTCCTGATATATTAATGTTGATATTCAGTATTTTGTCGGTGTTGACTTTCGCTTTTTTTATGAAAGAGCTGATGAGTCTGCATAGTTCCTCCTTTGCTTCCGGAGTATTCTCAAACTTATACGGAATATTCATTTTCAATTCCATCATGTCCCCCTTGAAGTTGATCAGGCCGATATTGACAGCAAATCTTTTAATGTCTACCCCGATAAAGTATCCGGATTCCGGATTCAGGCCATACAGGCTGGGGTGTCTTCCGCCGCTTGTCTCCAGTTTGCCATAATCGTTGATATAGCCGTCTTCGTACATTTCACCGATGAATTTGGTAACTGTGGGGATGCTTAGATCTAATTCTTTGGATAAGTCGGTTATCGTTGAACTACCATTATATATATAATGTGTAATGATTCTCTTTTTTATAAGAGCATTCTTACTTCCCAGTTCAATCTCTTTCAAAAGTTGTTGTTTCATTATGCTTTCTCTTAATAGGACCATTACAAAGATACAAATTTTATCTATATCTTATTACTATAATAAAATAATTTATTAATTATAGCTTAGATAATAAATTATTTAATATATTTGCTGCCGATATTACTATGTATAACATTTAATCTTGAAAACATGATTGTATCAAACTTGCAAAACAGTGGTAGGATAGAAAGTCTCCATCCTCAGTTTAAGCCTCTTTTTGACTATGTGAAGACACATGATTTGCTCCATGCCGAGTTGGGACGTATTGATATAGACGGAGACGATTTGTTTATAATGAACATCAATCCCGAATGTGTTCCACAGGATAAGCAAGTGCTTGAGGATCACCGTATTTATATTGATGTGCACATCCTTTTGGAAGGAACGGAGAGAATTGGTTGGAAGGCTATTGAAGACGTAAAACAGGAAATCAAGCCTTACGATAAAGAAGGCGATTGCGCTTTGTATGCCGATCCCTCTACCACATGGGTGGATTTGCTTCCCGGTCAGTTTATGATTGTGTATCCGGAAGACCCTCATGCACCGGTTGTCGGAGCCGGAAATATTCGTAAACTCATTGCAAAAGTAAAAATCTGATTTTTTAAAATTACCCGGCATTATATTACTGTGATTTTAATTATATTCGCGTATTTAATAAAATAATTTATTAAATATTTTGCATATAATAAAATAGTTAATATATTTGCGAAGTATCAATATCATTATTCTAATTATTATGAAAAACAAAAATGTATATCCTTGGATTGTAGTAGCGTTGCTTTGGGTGGTGGCTTTGCTTAATTATATGGATCGTCAGATGCTCTCTACTATGCAGGAAGCGATGAAGGTTGATATAGTGGAGCTGAATAAGGCGGAAGCATTTGGTGCGTTGATGGCTGTTTTCTTGTGGATTTACGGTTTTATGAGTCCTATTGCCGGTATGATTGCCGATCGTGTTAACCGTAAATGGTTGGTTGTAGGCAGTCTTTTTGTTTGGTCGGGCGTGACGTATTTGATGGGATATGCTGATAATTTTCATGAGTTGTATTGGCTACGTGCGGTGATGGGGGTGAGTGAAGCGCTTTATATTCCTTCCGCCTTGTCGCTGATTGCCGACTGGCATCAGGGCAAGTCGCGTTCGTTGGCTATTGGAGTGCACATGACGGGGCTGTACGTGGGGCAGGCCATCGGCGGTTTTGGCGCCACTGTTGCTGCAATTTTTTCTTGGCACACCACTTTCCACTGGTTTGGTATCGTAGGAATGATATATTCTGTGGTTCTGATATTTTTGTTGAGGGAGAACCCCGATCGTATGATTGCGGAACAGCCGTCTTCTGCGGCGGGCAAAGAAAAGAGGCCGTCGCTGTTTGGCGGGTTGAGTATGTTGTTCTCTACTTGGGCATTCTGGATTATCCTCTTTTATTTTGCGGCGCCCAGTCTTCCGGGATGGGCCACAAAGAACTGGCTTCCCACTCTTTTCTCTGAAAGTCTGGGTATTCCGATGGCGGAAGCAGGGCCTATATCTACCATAACAATTGCCTTCTCTTCTTTCGTGGGCGTGATTCTTGGCGGAATCCTGTCCGACCGTTGGGTGCAGAAAAATATTCGCGGGCGTGTCTATACGGGAGCCATTGGGTTGGGGCTCACAGTTCCGGCATTGATGCTGCTGGGATTTGGAAGCAGCTTCGTGGCTGTCATTGGAGCAGGGTTGTTGTTCGGAATAGGTTTTGGGATATTCGATGCTAACAATATGCCTATCCTTTGTCAGTTTGTGTCGGCCAAACATCGTGGAACCGCTTACGGTATAATGAATATGACAGGGGTGTTTGCCGGTGCTGCCGTCACCCAACTATTGGGTAAGTGGACCGATGGCGGCAGTCTTGGTGAAGGGTTTGCGATGCTGAGCATTATCGTGCTCATTGCTTTGGCTCTTCAACTCTACTTTCTCCGTCCTAAAACGGACAATATGGAATGAACTTAAAATAAACTTATAACAATCTAATAAAGAGAATTATGGAAAAAATTATCGGATTAATTGATGCCCCTTTCACCCCGTTCTATGAAAATGGCGAAGTGAATTACGAGCCGATTGAGGCGTATGCAAAGATGTTACAGAAGAATGGTCTTCAAGGTGTGTTCATCAACGGTTCTTCCGGAGAGGGCTATATGCTCACCGAAGAAGAGCGCATGAAGCTGGCGGAACGCTGGGTGTCGGTGGCTCCCAAGGGCTTTAAGGTGATTGTGCATGTGGGCAGTTGCTGTGTAAAGGCAAGTCGTATGCTTGCTGAGCATGCTCAGAAGATCGGAGCATGGGGCATTGGCGCTATGGCTCCTCCTTTCCCGAAGATCGGCCGCATCGAAGAGTTGGTGAAGTATATCGAGGAAATTGCTGCCGGTGCCCCTTCTCTGCCTTTCTATTATTATCATATTCCGGCATTCAATGGCGCTTTCCTTTCTATGGTGGGTTTGCTGGAAGCTGTTGACGGCCGGGTGCCTAACTTCGCCGGAATCAAATACACTTTCGAGAGCCTGTACGAGTACAACCAGTGCCGTTTGTACAAGGACGGCAAGTATGACATGCTTCATGGGCAAGACGAAACAATTCTTCCTTGTCTTGCTATGGGAGGTGCACAGGGCGGTATCGGCGGCACTACCAACTATAACGGTAAAGAACTTGTGGGTATTATCGAGGCTTGGAAAGCCGGTGATCTTGCATTGGCACGCGAACGTCAGAATTTCTCTCAGGAGGTCATTAACGTAATCTGTCATTTCCGCGGCAACATTGTGGGGGGCAAACGTATAATGAAGCTTATCGGGCTTGACTTGGGCAAGAACCGCACTCCTTTCCAGAATATGACTGACGAGGAAGAACAGCGTATGAAAGCCGAACTTGAAGCGATTGATTTTTTTAGCCGTTGCAATAAATTCTAAATTCAGTAAAAGATGAATGTGACAGATTATTTACAAACTTGGGCAGCATCCTATAAAGAGGACTTTGTGAATAATATCATGCCGTTCTGGATGCGATACGGTCTCGATCATAAAAATGGAGGGGTCTATACCTGCCTTGATCGTGACGGTCGTCTGATGGACACCACTAAATCCGTATGGTTTCAAGGGCGTTTCGGTTTTATAGCTGCTTATGCTTATAATCAGATAGAGCAGAATCCCGATTGGCTGGCGGCTTCCAGAAGTTGTATAGACTTTATGGAGAAGCATTGTTTTGACAAAGACGGCCGTATGTTTTTCGAGGTGAACGAAGAAGGATTGCCGCTTCGCAAACGTCGTTACGTGTTCTCTGAGTGTTTTGCAGCTATTGCGATGTCGGAATATGCTCTTGCCTCAGGTGATAGGACTTATGCGGAAAAGGCATTGGATCTTTTTAAGAGGATATTGAGAAATCTTGCCACCCCCGGTTTGTTGGAACCCAAATACCTGCCTACATTGCAGGCCCGCGGGCATTCCATAACCATGATTCTCATCAATACAGCTTCCCGTATTCGGGCAGCCATTTCCGATCCGATACTCGACACTCAAATCAATGAATCCATTGCTGCTATCCGTCGCTATTTTATGCATCCCGAATTTAAGGCATTGCTCGAAATGGTAGGGCCTGACGGAGAACTCATTGACACTTGCAACGGTCGTGTCATCAATCCGGGACATTGCATAGAAACAGCGTGGTTTATTCTCGAAGAAGCCAAACACCGACATTGGGATAAGGATCTGGTTCAGATGGGAATCCGGATTCTCGAATGGTCTTGGGAATGGGGATGGGATAAGGAATATGGCGGTATCATCAACTTCCGCGATTGCCGTAATTTCCCCGTACAAGACTATTCTCAAGATATGAAGTTCTGGTGGCCGCAGACGGAGGCCATTATTGCTACTCTTTACGCTTATCAAGCTACTTGTGACGAAAAATACCTTGATATGCACCGACAGATTAGTGACTGGACTTATGCTCATTTCCCCGACAAAGAATATGGCGAATGGTATGGCTATCTTCATCGTGACGGTACGGTGGCACAGCCGGCTAAGGGCAATATATTCAAGGGGCCTTTCCACATTCCGCGCATGATGATACGTAGTTATACCTTATGTAAGGAAATACTTTAGTTAATCTTAATTACCTATTTATAATTCAAATTTTAATTCTATGAAGCAGTATCTATTGACACTATTTTGTTTGTGTGTATCTATGATAGCACTGGCACAGCAAAAGACGATTACCGGAACGGTGATCGACACTCGCCATGAGCCTGTAATTGGAGCTTCCGTTTTAGAGAAAGGAACTTCCAATGGTACTATTACGAATCTCGACGGGGAATACTCTTTGAAAGTATCTCCGGGAGCTACTTTGGTATTCAGTTACATTGGGTATAAGACTCAAGAAATACGTGTAAGCGCTAACACAAATATAAATGTGACTCTTGCAGAAGATGCCGAGCAACTTCAGGAAGTAGTTGTTGTAGGATATGGCGTACAGAAGAAGTCAAGTTTGACGGGTTCTGTGGCATCCGTTTCAAGTAAAGAAATTGTAAAGCAACTTTCTTCAAATGTTGCATCTACGTTGCAAGGACGTACTCCCGGTGTTGATATCCTGCAGCAAGCAGGTGTGGCAGGTGCGGATGTAAATATCATTATTCGTGGAGCTGCTTCTTTTGGAGCTACCGAACCTTTATATGTTATCGACGGTGCTTTTAGCAACAGTGGATTAAGTTCACTGAATCCTAATGATATTGAATCTATTGAAGTTCTGAAAGATGGTGCTGCGGCAGCTATCTATGGTTCTCGTGCAGCCAATGGTGTTGTTTTGATTACGACAAAACGTGGAAAAAGCGGTAAACCTGTGATTGAAATTGATGGTTCTTACGCTTTCCAGACTCCTACGAATATACCGGATTTCTTGAACGCTACTCAATGGAGAGAGTTTGCTAACAATGTTGCGGATAATAGTGGAATAGCTCATGCTCCCGAGAATGACAATCCTACCTATCCCGATACAAATACGGATTGGGCTAAAGAATGGATACAATACGCGCCTATGTGGAATCTGAATGCCAGTATTTCCGGTGGAGGTGAAAATTCGACGTTTAGCACGAGCCTCGGTTATCTTGATCAGACAGGTATGACTATTTATTCTGATTATAAGCGTTATAATTTTAGAGTGAATTCTTCTTATAAAAAAGGCATATTCAGTTTATCAGAAAATATAGCAATTACTCATAGAGATAAAACTCCTACTACTGCATTTAATATCAGTCTGCCCACGTTGCCTATTTATGATTCCGAAGGTAGATTTTTCTCCGGTGGAGGAGACTATTACATTAATCCGGAAGATGGGAAAGCTCAAAATAAGATAGCTCCGTTACACTATACGGATAGATACAATAAAGTAACTGATATAATAGGTGCAATTACAGCACAATTGGATCTTTGGGACGGATTGAAATATAAGTTCTCGTTTAGCGGTAATTATAGCAATTCTCATAATTACACGCATACTCCTGAGTATTACACCAAATGGAATGAAGACGGAACTCCTGATCAGGACTATGGAAGCCCTAAAAACAGTATTTCAGAATCAAGAGGTGAGGAATTTACTTACACTATTGATAATTTGCTGACTTATAATAAGACTTTTTCCGGACACTCAATTGATGCATTGGTGGGTACAAGCTGGATGCGTGAATATAATAGAAACATGTCTTTAGCTACTATCAATGATTTGGGAGGTACTGAGATTACCGGTTTTTCCAGTGTAGACGGTAAAATTTCGGCAGGTGATTCCAATGCGGCTTTGCTGTCATTTTTCGCTCGTTTAAACTATGACTATAAGGATAGATATTTATTATCTGCCAGTATTCGTAGAGATGAATCATCTAAATTTTATAAGGACAACAGAGTAGGGTATTTTCCTTCTATTTCTGCCGGTTGGAATGCTCATCAAGAAAGCTGGTTCGCAAATCCGGTTGTCAGCAAGCTGAAGATTCGTGCCAGTTATGGTGAGTTGGGCGCCAACTTCCTGTCTCCTTATAACTTTGACGCCATTGCTTATGGTCCTATACCTTATACTTTGGGTGGTGTGAGATATACAAGTGGTCGTGCTGCTTATTTGAAATCGAGAGAATTGAAATGGGAAACTGCGAAGACCACTGATATTGGTCTTGAATTGGGATTCCTCAATAATGATTTGACAGTGCAAGTTGATTATTTCGTGAAAAAGAATGTTGATTTGCTGGCACAGATTGACCTGAACTTATCTTCAGGACAAATCTTTGAGATTAACAGTTCTCGTGAAAAGCCTTATGTAAACTCTGCTTCTGTAAAGAATACAGGTTGGGAATTCTTGGTTAACTATCGCAAGCAGTTAACAAAAGATTTCAGTATTGACGCAACGCTCAATCTCTCTACCCTGAAAAATGAAGTGTTGTCATTGGGTGACAATGTACAGCCGATTACATCGGGTGCAATGTCAAGCTCTTTTAGTGATTCGCCTTCTATCACCAAACCCGGTGAAGCAATCGGCTCGTTCTACGGTTATAAGATAAACGGATTTGATGCTGATGGAAATTTCATTTTTGCAGATACGGATAACAATGGCAGTGTGGATGCTAATGACAAAGTGATTTTGGGTAATCCTATTCCTGATTTTAGTTACGGATTGAATCTAACGATGTCTTATAAGGATTTTGATCTTACAATGTTCTTCCAGGGAGTTCAAGGAAATGAAATCTTCAACCAGAAGAAATACACATATTATTTTGATTATTCCAACAATTGTGTGACGGATGTACTGAACGCTTGGACAAAGAATAATCAAAACACCAATATTCCTATAATGAAAACTCAGAACACTGATGGCGGCAACTCCTTGCCGAGTGAGTTCTATATTGAAGACGGCTCTTATTTCCGTTGCAAGAACCTGCAACTCGGTTATAATTTCCCTAAATCTATTTTGAATAAGATTTCATTCAATAAGTTACGTGTATATGCCGGTGTACAGAATCTCTTTACAATTACCAACTACTCCGGTTATGACCCGGAGGTAAGTTCAAATGCTTTGTTCTCTCGTGGTATTGATTCTGCTTCGTATCCGAATGCACGCACATTTACGTTTGGATTTAATGCTTCATTCTAACTATAAAAATACATGAATATGAAAAATATATCAAAAATAGCAGCTATGCTCCTCATTGGAGGTAGTTTTGTGATACAAAGCTGTGACGGAGTCTTTGATGACCTTGCGATAAATCCGAACCAGCCGAGTATGGGAGCTTATTTTACTACTCCCGAGGCTGTAAATGATGCTGTGTTGACTATGTATGGATATGTTTCTACGCAGCGTAGTTTGGGAGCTTCCGGTTCCAAGACTCAAATAATCCGTTCAGATGAAGCATCATCCAATTCCGATTATGGAAAACCCGGTATGTTTGGAGAAACCTTGAATGCAAGTTACTATACTATTGAGCAGCCCTATACCTTGATGTACACATTGGCATCTCAAGCTGCTTATATTATAGAAACTGCTCCGGAAGTGGATTTTCATGGAAATGAAGAACGTAAGAATATTTATATTGGAGAAGCTCATTTTTGGAGAGCTTTCGCCCACTATTATTTGCTGATAAACTTTAGAAATATATCCCCGATTCGCCGCATGCCGCGTAACTCGGAAGACTATACACGTCCTTTGGAAGCTCCGGCTGACGTGTGGGATTTTATTCAGGAAGACTTGAAGAGTGCAAAAGAGTTACTTCCGGTGAAAGGTTATTGGGATGCCACAAATGCAGGGCGTGTGACGAAGGCTTCTGCCGCCGCATTGGCCGGTAAATGCTATTTGTATCGTAGTGGTATTGAAACTTTCTATGGAACCGATAAAACAACATTTTATGATGAGGCAGCTCAAGAGTTCGCCGAAATAATAGATGGAAAGTATGGAAGCTATGATTTAACTCCGAATTACGGTGACAATTTTGACGTAGCTCATGAGAACAATATAGAGTCCATTCTTGAAATTCAGTTTTTGGGTGATGTTGAAAACAATGCTTTTAACCCGGGTACGGCAACTTCCGGTTTGGCATTTGACTCTCGCGGACTGATGTTGCCGGGTGCAGGGGTAGGCTATGAAGGAGTTGTCCATGACTGGTTGTACAATGCATTTGCAAATTCGATAGATAAAGATGGCAATACGGATACCCGTATGTTCTCTACTTTGATGTTTAATGATCTGAAACCTGAAATCAAATTACCTTCAGATGCTGCAGGCGAAAAGATTCGTTTGAGAGGTCCGGGCGGCTTCCATTGGGAAGATTTATATCCGGTAAAAGGTGGTAAGGAAGGATTTGAGACCGTATCCAATCCATTTGCACATCCGTTTAAGGCAGGTATTAAAAAAGGACTTGACTTTTCCATGCCGATGATGACTAATGCCGATGGTACTCCTAAACTTCCGGGTGTAGGGGCAGGTACAAAAGAATATGTGTATAATCAACCTCGTGCTCATGGAGTGAACTGGCGATATATCCGTTATGCAGATGTATTGTTAATGTATGCGGAAGCCGTTCTCTCAGGAGGCAAACAAGGGACGATGACTCCTTTACAGGCTGTGAATAAGGTGCGCAATCGTGCCAACTTTGCCAATCTTCAGAATGTTACGATGGATGATGTCAAGCATGAAAGGGTTTTGGAGCTTGCTTTGGAAGGACATCGTTTCTATGATTTGCTTCGTTGGGGAGAATTATCTAAGCGTTTCTCTGATTTGACGGCATCCGATCCTCATTTTAAGAAGTTTATATCTGAAACAGATTATAAGGGTTTTGTAACTAATAAACACGAATGGTTGCCAATTCCTTTGAATGAAGTAAATAATAATCCGTATATTACGGAAAATAATCCCGGTTACTAAAAATTGATATTTATGTATAAAACGAAAAAAATAGTATTATCATTCTGTTTGATTTCCGTTTCGTTGGCTGTTTCAGCACAAAACAAGAAGTTGCATAATGGAATTGTGTATCCCGAACAGTGGCCTCCTCGTTATGAGGAGCCGGCTGTTGCGCAAGACATGCCGGTTCCCTATCTGAAAGAAAAGCCTGCGGTGATTCCGGTAAATCTTGGCAGACAACTTTTTGTAGATGATTTCCTGATAGCTGAAACTGATTTACAGCCTATATATCATACTCCTAATTTCTATCCTCAAAATCCGGTGTTGGAGCCGGACAAGGAATGGGAGAACACAACGGAAGGTGCACCTTATGCTGCTCCGTTCAGTGACGGTATTTGGTATGATGAGGAAGACGGCAGATTTAAAATGTGGTATCTGGCAGGTGCGGGCAGTATTCATAAACAAGACAAGCAGACTTTCTACACCGGATATGCCGAGTCGGAAGATGGAAAACATTGGGTAAAGCCCAAGTTGGACATCTATAATCAGACGAATATTGTTGATACCTGCAATCGTGACGCTGCTACTATCTGGTTGGATAAATTGGAGAAAGACCCGGCTAAGCGGTATAAGATGTTCAATGTAGAGCGCCGTCCTACCGACCGCCGCTGGCAGTTCATTCTGAAATACTCTGCCGATGGCATCCATTGGAGTAACGGAGTGGCGCAATCGGGCGATTTATATGACCGTTCTTCGGCGTTCTATAATCCTTTCCGCGGTGTGTGGGCTTTGAGTATGCGTTACAGCACAAGTGTCTCTTCGCGTTCCAGAAGTTATTTGGAAAACGTAGACCCGGAAGTTGCGGTAAGTATGGCGCACCGTATTCGCAAAGGAGTACCCGACAAGAATATGTGTTTCTGGTTTACGCCCAGTGATAAAGAACCTCGTCATCCGCAGTTTCCCGAAGTAGATCCGGGCATTTACAATTTTGATGCGATAGCTTATGAAAGTATTATGCTGGGGTTGTATAGTGTATGGCAAGGTCCTGAAAACAATGTTTGCGCCAAACTTGGTATTCAGAAGAAAAATGAAATCTTCTTGGGATACAGTAGAGACGGATTCCATTTTTCCCGTCCTTCTTTCCGGCCATTTATGGCAGTGAATGAAACTGAGGGGGCTTGGAACTGGGGAAACATGCAGTCTGTCAATGGAGTTCCTTTGGTGGTTGGCGATTCGTTGTATTTCTACTCAAGTGGACGCCGGTTGAATAATATCATGTGGGATAGCTACACTTCTACCGGTCTTGCCACTCTCCGTCGCGACGGTTTTGTTTCTATGCAAGCCGGAAAGACAGAAGGTTATTTGGTGACGGAAAAGTTAACATTCGATGGCAAATACCTGTTTGTCAATGCCGATGTACATAATAAGAAAGGCGTATTGGCAGTGGAAGTACTGGATGAAAACGGTAATCCCATTCCCGGATATACCAAGAAAGAATGTGTTGCATGGAAGAAAGTGAACAGCACCAAGCAGGCTGTCATTTGGAAAGATGCAAAAGACTTGTCCGCCCTTTCCGGCAAAACCATTCGTTTGAAGTTCTATGTGACGAACGGAGATTTATATTCATTCTGGATTTCTCCATGGGAAACCGGAGAGAGCCGGGGATATACCGCCGGTGGTGGTCCCGGATTGTCTCCTGAAGGTATAGATAAACCTGTAAAATAATTGCGTATGAGAAAATACTGGTATTATATCATCGTCTTTTGTGGTGTGCTGGTACTTGCCGGATGTGGCAAGGAAGGAGACCCTGTACCGGAAAATCCTGATCCTCCGGTAGATGTGCCCGACAAGCCCGACAAGCCTGATAAGCCGGAAAATCCTAATGCCTTGTATAATGGCATTGTCCTACCGGACCAATGGCCGCCAACTCGTTCTTACTCTTCCGAGATACGCAGTGGAATGTCTCCTTTCTATCTGGTGAACAAACCCGAGGTGGTGAATATATCCACAGGCAGACAATTGTTCGTCGATAACTTTTTGATTGAGAGCACTTCGTTGAAGCGGGTATTTTATTATCCTGAATACTCTTCGGCCAATCCGATACTTCAACCGGATAAAGACTGGGAAAAGATGGGCAATAAAGGAGCAGCTTTTGCTGCGCCGTTCAGTGATGGTGTCTGGTATGACGAGGCCGATTCAAAATATAAAATGTGGTATATGGCAGGTGGTGGAACTCATGCTATCAATGGTGCAGGAGTGACGTGTTATGCAGAGTCTGTCGATGGGATTAACTGGACGAAACCTGTACTGTCGGTTGTGTCGGGAACTAATATTGTAGATAAAGGTTCTGAACGTGATGCATCGGTTGTATGGTTGGACAAACAGGAGTCCAATGCTTCCAAGCGTTTCAAGATGTTTCAGGTGGCAGGAGGAAAAGGCAACTGGAAATATCATTATAAGACATCTGCCGACGGAAAACAGTGGCGCGATAATTCCACGCCTTCACAGGCTATTGCCGACCGTTCTACGGTGTATAAGAATCCTTTCCGCAATGTGTGGGTGTGGAGCATGAGGCATAATGTGCGTGTGAATTCTTCCGACCCTTATACGGTACGGGCACGTGATTATTATGAAAATATCGATCCGGCAACAGGCAATCAAAAGGCAAAAGCCGATTTGAAAGCATTTTGGTTTGGTCCATGGCGCAATGAGCAGAAGCATCCGACTTATAATAATAACGACGGTTCTCCCGGCATTTATAATTTGGACGCCACTCCGTATGAAAGTATCATGCTGGGTTTCTTCTCGGTGTGGCAAGGTCCCGAAAATGATGTTTGTTCTCAGGACAATGTGATTAAACGCAACCAGATAATGGTGGGTTACAGCCGCGATGGTTACAGTTGGTACAGGGAGGACATGAATCCTTTCATGGCAGTGGACGATAATCGTGCGGCATGGAATAACGGGAATTTGCAATCCGTAGTAGGTGCACCGCTCATTGTGGGTGATAAACTCTATTTTTATTTGAGCGGACGCCGTTTGGACGGTACAAATGAAATAACTTCCACCGGACTGGCTACTTTGCGTCGTGATGGTTTTGCCTCCATGAAAGGAACAGGTGAGTTGCTGACACCGAAGCTGAGATTCACAGGTGAACACTTTTACGTCAATACCAAAGTGACGGGTGAACTTAGAGTGGAATTGCTGAAAGCTGACGGTACTGTCATTCCCGGCTTTGCCAAAGCGGATTGTAAGCCAATAACTGCTGACGGCGTGAAGCAAAAAGTAGAGTGGAAAGGAAATGCTACTTTAGCTTCTTTGAAAGGCCAAGTCATAAAAGTGAGGTTCTATATCACCGATGGTGAAATCTACTCTTTCTGGGTATCTCCCAATGCTACGGGCGAAAGTCAAGGATATACGGCAGGTGGAGGTCCGGGATTAAACAAATCAGGTCTTGATATAAACGAATAATTAAAATTAATAGTATGAAAAATATAGCATATATCTTGTTTTCTGTGTTATTGATATTTGTAACATCGTGCAAGGATGAGGAAACGATCTACCATACGGCGGCGAGGCCCGGATTTGCGGTAGGTGAACAATATGAGGTAGGAGAGTCTGTAACCTTTACAGATGCTACCGTTCCTAATGAAGGTACTAAAATTGTAGCTTATTTATGGGAGTTTGGCGATGCCGATAAATCAACTTCCACCGAACAAAGCCCTACTTTTGTTTTCAAGAAAGATGGCATCTATTTGGTGAAACTTACGGTTACGGATAGTAACGGCTTGAAGGTGAGCAGCCAGAAAGAAATAACAGTGATTAATCCTACTACTCCTGATTTTACGTTCGATAAGAAAAAATATGTAATGGGGGATTTGACAACCTTTACGGATGCCACTACCACCAAGTCGGGTACTACTATCACTTCTTATTTGTGGGAGTTTGGTGATGAAGCAGGAACTACTTCCGATAAGCAGAATCCTACATTTACTTATACTGAAGCGGGAGCCTATGCTGTGAAATTAACGGTAACCGATAGTTATGGATTGACGGCAAGCATTACGAAAAGCGTAACGGTGCTGGATCCATCACAGGTGATTGCTGTGCAGTGGAGTTCGGCTCTGAATGGCGTTGTGAAAGGTGTCCCGTCTCCGGCTTTGGCTAAGGATGGTTCAGCTGTCTATATGCTTGCAAGCGCGGGTAATGGTGCACCTGCCACATTAAATGCTTTTGATGTAACGAATGGAGCTGCAAAATGGACATTTGATATAAGTGTAGGTTTGCATGATGCCGAGCCAAATGTTCTTGTTAAAGATGTATTTAGCAGTCCGTCAGTAGGGAAAGATGGTTCTGTTTACATAGTTGTTAGAGATTTACAATCTGCAGGTGATAAACGTAAAGTATATACTCTCGCAGTAGATGTAAATGGCACAAAGAAATGGCATCAAGAAGTTGGAGGCAATGTTAATTTATATGCTATCACTCCGGCTATTGATGCTGATGGTAATATTTATGTCGCTAATAGAAAAAACAAAGTCTTTAAACTGACATCAAGCGGTGCTGTTACACAGTTGGCTTCAACTGATTGCCCGGACATTACCGGGGGTATATCATTGGCAAAAGACGGAACGGCTTATATGTTTGGTAAAGGAGAACTAGGACTTTATGCTTATGATACCAGTGGAGATAGTAAAAAGTGGCTTTATAAGACGGACTTAGGGAAGGCATTAGATGCTTTCACAGGTGGATTAAGAAGTGCAACATTTACTGTTGGTACTGACGGAACTCTTTATTCTGTAATAGATTTGGCATCAGGTAAAGGCGCTGTAATAGCTTTGGATCCTAATGGCTCTTTGAAATGGAAATATGAAACTATGGGTGCTATTCCCGACGGTGGTGTTGTATTGGGTGAAGATGGTACAGTTTATGCCAATGGTGGTAAGGCATCTGGTTCCAATGGTGCAGGTGTGGTAGCCCTTGGCTCTGACGGTTCTTTGAAATGGCATTATAAAACCGAATCAGATGCTCAGACTGTTCCTCTTATCGATAATCGCGGCTATATACATTTCATCACAGCCGATGCCACTTACTATATATTGAAGCCGGACGGCAAATTATTCTCTTCTCAGAAAATAGGAGATAGCACTGCTTCTTCTCCGGTGATGGATGATAAGGGTAATTTGTATGTTTCAGTGAAAAAGGACGGTGCTGACGTAATGTTGTGTGTTACTTCCGAAGCTACATCCTACAATACTAATTCCGCGTGGCCTATGAGTGGACAAAATCCTCAACGTACCGGTCTTCAGAAGTAGATTTTTAGGGTAATATAACTGCATCGCCCGATGCAGATAATGGTATAGGTCTATACAGATAGGTGCGTTTTTTTGCAGATATGTGTGTAGGCCTATGCTTTTCACCGTTAATTCGGGCTATTAGTAAATATGTAAAAGATTTATATATGATGAAAAGTTTTTTTGTTCTTGGCTTGCTCTTTTGTTCAGTTGGTTTGTTTGCCCAAAATGGACGTATATTGGTTGCCAATCATTCTTTCTCTAAGCAAGAAGGAGTAGAACGGGCATTCCATACGCCTACCTATTATGAGGGTAATCCGGTGCTTAAGGCCGATAAGAAATGGGAACTGGGTGCTACCGGCGACCCTTATGCTGCTCCTTTCAGTGGCGGTGTGTGGTATGATGAGATTGAGGGTAAATATAAGATGTGGTATTCTGCCGGAGGTGGAAAGAAATACGGGCTGATAACTTGCTATGCGGTATCGGACGACGGCAAGCATTGGGTGAAACCTGAGCTGGATGTTGTGCCCGGTACTAATATCGTAGATACCACAGAGCACGATTGTGTATCGGTATTACTCGATAAGTTTGAACGGGATGCGGCTAAACGCTACAAAATGTTTGTGGTGGAATTTAACACAGGAGCTTCGGTCAGTATGCAGTTGAAGTATTCTGCGGACGGTATTCATTGGAGCGAGCCTAAGGCGCTTTCTGGTGAACTGTATGACCGCTGTGCTGCTTATTACGACCCGTTCCGCGGTAAATATGTGCTATCTTTGAAAACGATCAACGGAAAGAAATATCGTCGTTCGCGTTGTTTCTTGGCACACGAAGACCCTGAAATGCTGGTAAGTCTGGCGCATAGGGTGTACGATAACAAGAGTGACAAATTCATCAAGTATTGGTTTAATGCTGAAGATGATGATCCCCGGCATCCTGACTTTCCCGAGATACGTCCGCAAATATACAATCACGAGGCTATGCCCTATGAAAGCAGTTTAATCGGTTATTTCACCGTTTGGCAGGGTCCGGAGAATGACGCTTGCGACCGCCTGAACATTCAGAAACGGAATGAAGTTCTGATAGGATGGAGCGATGACGGTTTTCATTGGAATCGTGAGTTTAAACAACCGTTTCTTCCGGTCAGTGATGATGCCAAGGCATGGAATGCGGGTAATGTTCAATCCACAGCGGGCAATCCGCTGATAGTGGGCGATTCGCTCTATTTCTATGTAAGCGGACGCTACAACAGCAAACCTGTGCACGATTCAAACTTCGCAACAGGCCTTGCCGCGTTACGTCGTGACGGCTTTGTATCCATGCAAGCCGGAACGGAAGAAGGGCATTTTATTACTGACGCGGTTACCGTTAACGGCAATTATTTGTTTGTGAATGTGGATGTGCATCGGAAGAAAGGGAAATTGCTCGTTGAGGTCTTGGATGCAAAGGGTACTCCGATACCCGGATTTACAAAGAAAGATTGCAGCATCCTGAAACGAATGGACAGTACGAAGCAAATGATTGTCTGGAAAAACAAGACGGATTTGTCTGAACTATCAGGGAAAAACATAAGTCTGAAGTTCTATTTGACGGATGGTGATTTGTATTCATTTTGGATTTCATCGTGGAAAACCGGTGAAAGCGGCGGTTATACTGCCGGAGGCGGACCGGGCTTGAATCCGGCAGGAGTGGACATAAAATAAAAGCATATATAAACCTATAATTTTTTTCACTTTTTTAGTTTATCCGTATTTTTTTGAGATATGACAAGTAGTTAGTAATAAACTTATCACTTCAGGAAGGGGGGGGATAATAGTTTGATAAGTGTACCGCAGTATTGCTTCCGGGCAACAACTGTCTCTATGCGGGCCAAAACATAGTTTTGGTTGCTATCGGTTATAACTATTATTCTTTAATATACTGTGCTATGAACAAACTTCTTGTTTTTGTTTTTTACTTATGTAGTGTCGTATCTGTTTTTGCCCAAAGTGAACAAAAATACTCGGCTGTGAATCCGGCTTTGTTTTTATACACTACCGATGATGTATATATAAAGCCTTTGACCAAGTATAATAATGGCAGCAACATCATAAGGCCTAATCCTACTTTATATCCTTGGGAAACATATCTGGAAAATGGCATGCCCAATATTATCAGAGACCCCAATGGAAATCTGTCTATATACATCTCGAGCTGGGTGGCTTATTCGGCTACACCTCCCTCTAAAATGGGGGTTATGGTCTATACTAACAATACAAACGATGTAAATGCTTGGCAACGTCCCGATGCCGGTTTGTATTGGTATAATCCTGCGGGGAAAACCGGCGATGATAAAATATCATCCGTATATGCCAGCGGCTATCAGGCTACTAACATTGTAGCGGTTGATGTGGAAAGTTTTGGCATATATGATGATTATCAAATCCGGAACAAACCAATCAAGCTTGTTTACCTCCCTCAACGGGAGTCTAAAAACAAAATGCTTGCAGGGTATGAAATGAATAAGGCCTTTACTGCCAATGGTGTCCTGCAAGATTTTGCCACAATGAAAAACGACAGAGTCACCAATCAGAAAAAGTACACGTTTAAGTTTATAAACGGAGACACCCACATGAATTATTTCAAGCATAATGGGAAATATTATTTTGTCTCTCGTCTGAACGGAAAACGGTCTGCACTGAAACAGGGAGAAACATTGCCCTTGCGCCCTGATGCCCGAAAAAGGTATCGCAGGGAGACCGTAACGGAAATAGGATCGCAGTTGGTTTCCAAAAATGTGGATTTTACCATTGCTTTGGACATGTCAACCTTACGTTGGGAGCCATATAGTATGCAGCCTGTCCGTTTGCCGGATTTTGAGAAAGACATCTGGTGGGGACTGGTGACAATGTTTGGAACCGAAGGCGATGTAGAGGTGCAGCACAAACAACGTACGGAACTGGCCATATCTAATGACGGAATTAACTGGAAATATCTGAAACCGGGAATTCCGTTTTTGGATAATGGTACCGATCCTCAAAGTGACGACTATGGATGTATCAATATCGGGAAACCGGTTCTGAACACCCGCTTCTCCACAAATCCGTTGGATACTTATTATTTTTATGCAGCTTCCAACATCAGGCATGTGAAGGGTAGGAATCCGGGAATCTCACTTGCCATTGGAAAGTATGGTAAAATGGCAGGGTTGAAGGCGGAGAATACGCCTAAGAATTTTTATTCGATGGAAGCCGCTACTTACCCTATATCAGTGGATGATATGCCTAAGTTTTCCATGTATAATGCTTTCAGAGAGGGAAGCAGTTTTTTCCCTTATATTCTTGCCGATGTTACTGATGATCCCCGGGGGAAGTCTTTGACCGAGTTAAACAGTTATGCGGCGGTGCTGATGTATTCGTTTGTGGCAAGTGGCGATCATGGGAAAGGAGTCTTTTTGGGTGGTACTTTAGGAAGTTCGGTGAAGGGCACACATACAATTTCGGACAATTATGAGGCGGTTGGGTTCACAACGCAGGGAAAGGACGGAAGCAGTAAATATTTCTTGCTGGAGTACTTACGGGACTATTCGCAATTGCATCCGCAAGAGATTGTGTCCATAAAAGATTTTCCGGAATTTCCGGTGGTCTTGCAGGCTATGACTAAAAATGCGGTTCTGTACGGAATAAAGTTCAATAAAGGTAAGGGAAGTGATGAGGCTTCGCTCGATCTGACTGCTCCTTCAAATTACGAAGGGGGAAACTTGTGGAGCTATATACCGGCAACTCCATCTTCTCCTTATTCTACCCAAGACTTCGGTCACCTTGTCAGGTTACCCAATCAGAAAATGCCTGTTGACAAGACTATGGGATCTATTGCAGTGAAACTCACTCCGGTCTCCGGTGCGAGTCAACAGGCTGTTTTGAGGTTGTATGGAACTGAAAATGATGATATAGGCATTTATTATAACTCTTCCGGAGCTTTTCAATATGAAATGAGAAAAGACGGTATTCCTTTCGCAAATATGACGATTGCTCCGCCCACAGGGAAGAGTTTTGCCAATAAGGAAGTGATGCTCACCTTTGAGGCAGTGAAGAATACTGACCGTAAATATGCAAAGTCTCAAAAAGAAGAATCTGCTGTCTTTAGGGTTTCGTGTCCGGTCATTAACTATGAAAAGGTCGTTCAGCAGGACATTCTATGGAATTGGAAGCATGCGGCAGAAACTATAACACCGGCAGACAGTGCCAATGCAAGAGGTTTTGCCTATTTGGAACTTTCTTCTTTTGTGGCAGATATGAATAAAATAACAGTCGGCGCCAAGAACAGCTCCTCTGCGGAACCTTTCAGGGGGAGCATCAGTCACGTAGAAATAGCGCCGAAACTGCCTGCCGGTACTTCCGATTTTTGGAATTCTGCCAATTTGCAAGCTATATTATCCTCCGGAAGCTCAAATAGAAAAGAGATTGAGTAAGAGCATGGTTGTAGGACTGAACTTTTATTGAGGAAAATGAAGTATAATTTTAAAACTGAAAAACGATGAAAAGACATATTTTATTTATTTGTTTGATATGCGGATTTTATTCCGGTGTGAATGCACAGACGTATTATAATATGTGGCGAGGTTTCGGTGAAGCCGGTAAGCCGGAGTGGATTGCTAACTTGTCATTAGCCACAGGAGATAGCTATACAGGCATAGGTTTTACATCCGGCTCCATTTGCCGCGGATTTGTAAATGGAGGTGGTAAATGGGGATTTTTGAGGCCGGGAAGCACGTCGGATCCAAGCCGTTTGAGTAGTATCATCAGCAATATTTCTCAATTAACGGTCGGAGTGGAAGGATGGGTTGGAGCAGAAGGGCTTTCTGCCAGAAGCTTGACTCCGGGTACTGAAACGACCCTTGACTTGGTGGCTGCCAGCGGAAAAACAAGCATTACGTCTAATGTGGACTTTCAAGGCCTGCACATTCAATCTGTGAGAGCGAAGCGTATCTATATGTACGATGATGTTCTCTTTAATCAGAAATTCTGGACAAGCATGGGCATCGGGAGAAACGACGATCCCACTATTGATAATCCAAATAACAAGATGCTGCGCATTGGAAGTACAGGGTCGATTGGCTTTTGGGGAAACGGCCAAGTGAAAGCGGACGATGCCCCCAATCTTTTGATTACTACGGAGGGAAAAGTGCGGATTGGTTCAGTCAGTAATCCTCATAAATTGAATATCGGAGGAGCCATCTTTTTAAAGCAAAAGAATGTGGAGACCCTTGTAGGAGTGAATAGTGATTCTACCTGTACATGGATCGGAACTTTTTCCAATCATGGTTTCCTCTTGGGTACGAACAAGCGTAGCTGTTTCTACATAGACCCGGTACAGCGTAATCTGTATGTAGGAATTACGGAAGTACAGGCCGCCCAAATACGGGAGGATCTGAAAAATAAGTACGGCATGTTTGTCTATAAGGGTATCCTTTCCGAGGACTATGCCATTGCTCCGAAGTCAACTTGGGCGGACTTTGTCTTTTCGCGCAACTACAACCTGAAACCGTTGAAAGAAGTGGAATCTTTCATTGCTGAAAACGAACATCTTCCGGATGTTCCGTCGGCTGCCCAAGTGGCGGAAGAGGGCTATTCGCAACATGATATGAATAAGGTGCTGTTGCAGAAAATAGAAGAGCTGACGCTGTACATCATTAAGCAACAAAAAGAGATAGAAGAATTGAAAAGAAGATGATAAGTCTTTACAAATGTAATGCGTCGGAAGATGACTCCCATATTCAGGGTATCTCAGTCGTATACTGAGATACCCTAAGTATACGACTGAGATAGACTCTGTATACGACTGAATCAACCTATTTCGTTTGCCTTGATAATCAGTTAGTTGCAAAAGAATGTTTTAATGGTAATAAATCTTTTCAATTAGATGGGGGAATATGAATCAGCCCCGACTTTTGGTTCATGTCAATAACAATGTATAGAAAATGAAGAAAGTGATTAGTTTGTCCATCATGCTGGCATTTGTCCTGATGATGAAAGCGCAAGAAAAAGTGTATCAACCCACCTGGGAGTCATTGGACAGCCGTCCTGTGCCGTCATGGTTCGGTAATGCCAAGTTCGGGATATTTATCCATTGGGGACTGTACTCTGTGCCTGCATGGTCGCCGAAAGGCACGTATGCCGAATGGTACAAGCATTGGGCAGACAAGAAGGATCTCTTTGGAAACGGGGATTTTAAGGGGGATGAGGTATATGAATATCACAAAAAAATGTATGGAGAGAAGAGCTATGCCGATTTTGCAGCCATGTTCAAAGCCTTGGACTACAACCCTGTACAATGGGCGGAACTGTTTGAGAAAGCAGGAGCCAAGTATGTGGTGCTTACCACAAAGCATCACGACGGCTATGCACTGTGGCCAAGCAAGGAGGCTTCACGAGATTTCGGACGGCCTTGGAACAGTATGGATATCGGCCCTGGAAGAGACCTTGTGGGAGAGTTTACGGAAGCTGTCCGCGGCAAGGGGCTGAGAGTGGGGTTGTATTATTCCATGATAGAGTGGGACAGTCCGCTGTGCATGCGCGGAAGGATGGACAGCTATGTGAAGGAGCATCTGTTTCCGCAGTGTAAGGAGTTGGTTACTAATTATAAGCCGGACTTGCTTTGGTCGGACGGAAATGGCGGATACTCGGAAGATATTTATAAAATAAAGGACTTTCTGGCATGGCTGTATTCGGCAACGGATGTAAAGGACAAAGTGGTGGTCAACGACCGGTGGGCCAAAGGCATGAAGCATGTGCATGGGGATTTCTTCACCTCGGAATATAGCACATCCGACTTGGACGTGGAAAAAACTTGGGAGGAATGTAGGGGTATCGGCTTCTCTTTCGGATTGAACCGGAATGAGGATATTGAGGACTATTCCTCGCCCAAGGGGCTGGTACTGACTTTGACTAACATTGTTGCCAGAGGTGGCAACTTGTTGTTGGGCATCGCTCCGGATGCCAATGGAAAGATACCTCCCGTCATGCAGGAACGTCTGCTGCAAATGGGCAAATGGCTGGCTGTGAACGGTGAAGCCATTTACGATACGCATAAGTGGAGAGAGAGTTTCCAATGGTCGGCGGGTGCAAGAGAGGGATTGAAAAAGGGCAAGTATTACGTTAGCGGTGATGCCATCTTGGCTCAGACCGTATGTCCGGAAAAAGGGCAGGCTGTGAAGGAAGCCTTCTTCACCCAGTCCGCCAAGGGGGATGTGTATGCCATCCTGCCCGTCTTGAAAAGTGGAAAGTTCGTGTTGAAAAACATACAATCTACTAACAATACAAGAATCTCGATGTTAGGTTTGAATAAGACATTGCTTTGGAAGCAAAAAGGCAAAAACATTGAGGTTACAATTCCTGTCATTGAATATGGAGAAGCTCCATGCGATTATGCGTGGACGCTCAAGATGGAGAATGTGAAATAATATGTAGCTATGAAAAAAGTGGTCGGCTTGTTTATCATTGTAGTGACAAAGTCAAGAATCCCCGTTATATACGTTACGCTTGGCAACCCTTTACACGTGCCAATCTGGTTAATGGTGCAGGGCTGCCGGCATCTACGTTTATTGCCTCAAGGGGGCAGAGGTATGAGTACCAACTGTGCTTTCTGATATAAAAAAAGCTGCACCGAACATGGCGCAGCTTTTTTTATATCAGAAATGTTTTATTGCTTAGTCAAACAGACTCTTGAACTTCTTGAAGATTTTTTCCTTGATGGAAGTGTTCGGCTTGAAGTTGTCCGAGCTTTCCATTTCTTCCAATGCTTTTTTCTCTTCTTTGTTCAGGGTTTCAGGGACATAGACGCTGACATTCACCAATAAATCCCCCGTTCCGTATCCGTTGACGTTGGGCAAACCTTTGCCACGCAGGCGGAGAACCTTGCCCGGTTGCGTACCCGACTCGATTTTCACCTTTACTTTTCCGTCAATGGTGGGTATCTCCACCGCACCGCCCAATGCTGCGGTTGGGAAGCTAAGGAGCAGGTTGTATATCAGGTCGTTTTCATCGCGGATCAGTTCCTTGTCCTGCTCTTCTTCTACGAGAATCAGCAGGTCGCCCGGCACACCGTTGTGCTTGCCTGCATTACCTTTGCCACCCATAGAGAGCTGCATGCCTTCGGCTACGCCTTTGGGAATGTTTACGGTAACGACTTCCTCACCGTACACGATACCTTCACCGGCACACTCCTTACACTTGTTCTTGATTACTTTGCCTTCACCGCCGCAGGTGGGACAGGTGGTGCGCGTCTGCATCGTTCCGAGAATGGTCTGCTGGTTGCGGATCACCGTACCGCTGCCTTTGCAAGTGGGGCAGGTCTCTGCACCTCCGTCTCCTTCGGCGCCGGTTCCATGACAGTGACTGCAAGGCACGTACTTTTTCAGCTTGAATTTCTTTTCTACTCCGGTAGAAATCTCCTTGAGGTTTAGTTTCACTTTGACGCGTAAGTCAGAGCCGCGATACCGCCGTTGCTGTTGTGCGCCTCCGCCGCCAAATCCGCCGAAACCACTGAAGCCGCCGCCAAAACCACCACTGTGTCCGCCAAATATGTCGCCGAACATGGAGAATATGTCATCCATGGACATGCCGCCGCTGAAACCGCCGAACGGACCGCCATTGCCGGCTGCGCCGCTCATTCCGGCATGACCGAACTGGTCGTAACGGGCACGCTTGTCCGGGTTACTTAATACATCGTATGCTTCTGCCGCTTCTTTGAACTTCTCTTCGGCTACCTTGTCGCCGGGGTTTTTGTCCGGATGGTATTGGATAGCCTTTTTGCGATAAGCCTTCTTTATTTCGTCTACCGATGCTGTTTTCTCGACTTCCAGTACTTCGTAATAATCTCTTTTTTCCATATAACTGTGTATGTTATTCTCCAACCACTACTTTGGCATGGCGGATTACTTTGTCGTTTAGCATGTAACCTGTTTGCACGCAGTCCAGAATCTTGCCTTTCAATGCTTCGTCGGGAGCCGGGATTACGGCAATGGCTTCATGGTAGTCTGTATCAAGCGGTTGCTCTTTGGTTTCAATTACTTTGACGCCGTTGTGTCCCAGTACCGTCATGAATTTGTTATAGATGAGCTCTACACCCTCTTTCACAGCAGCCACGTCGGTGGCAGTCTCCATATTCTTCAAAGCACGTTCAAAGTCGTCCACAATGGGGAGGATACTGCTGATGCTCTTTTCACCGCCGTTCAGGATCAGTTCGGCTTTTTCTTTCATCGTGCGTTTGCGGTAGTTGTCGAATTCGGCGGAGAGACGCAGGTATTTGTCTTTCTGGTCTTCAATCTCTGCGTGGGCTTTCTCCAATTCTTGAGCGAGCTTCTCTTCCTCAGTCAGGGTAACTTCCTCTTTCTCGGTTGCCTCTTCACCGTTCTCTTCCGGAACAGCTTGTGCTTTCAACTCTTCTTCGTTGATGTTTTCTTTTTCTTTAGAATCCATATTATTGTTATGCTTGTTATTCTTATAAAATGGTTTTGCTTTCATTGCTGCTAAGGGTTAAGTTAATATGATATGTTTTTTATAGCAATAACTTTGCCAAATTGGCTGCTTTTGCCAAAAACGCCGCAAAGGTAATACTTTTATGTCAGATTGACAGCGAAATGCTCTATAAATAGGAAGTTAACATCGCGTGAACAGTAAGTTAACTTAATAGGAGGCAATAAGTTAACTTCATAAGACATGTTTAGTTAACTTCATATCGTGCAATAAGTTAACTTGTTGTAAGCTGTTTTACCGTATTATTTCGTATCTTTGTAATGTATTGTGATAAAAACAACTTATGGAAAATAATCCTATATTTATAAAGCGAGGAGCGTTTACCGCTAATGACCGATATCGTCAGTGGTTTATTGAAATCAAACAACGGCTTCAGTCGGCTCAAGTGAAAGCCGCTATACGTGTAAATACTACCATGCTTGAGTTTTATTGGAGTTTGGGGCGGGACATTGTGACCCTTAAAGCCGAACAGGCGTGGGGAAATGGGGTAATAGAACATCTGAGTTTAGATTTGAAAGATGTATTCTCTAACATGAAAGGTTTGTCCTATACTAACCTAAAGTATGCATCGCAATGGTATCGGTTTTATTGTGATGATAAAGAAATTCGCCAACAACTTGTTGGCGAATTAGCTATGCCTGAAAAATTCGGACTTGTGCCTTGGGGACATCATATTCATCTTATCGCAAAATGCAAGTCAGTGGAAGAGGCTCTTTTTTATATGAATAAGACTATTGAAGGCAATTGGAGTCGTAGTCGTATGGATGATGAAATAGCAGATGGTTTGTTTGGTAAACAAGGAAAAGCTATTACGAATTTCTCTGTTTCTTTACCGCAACCTCAAAGTGACCTTGCACGTGAGATATTGAAGGACCCTTATCATTTTGATTTTCTCACTTTGAGTAAGGGATATACAGAAAAGCAACTGGAAGATGCTTTGGCTCACAACATCACCCGATTTTTGCTTGAACTGGGTAAGGGGTTTGCTTATGTGGGTAGGCAAATGGAGTTGCGTATGCCTAACGGCCAATCGTTCTTTCCGGATATGATATTTTATCATACAAAATTGAAATGTTATGTGGTTGTAGAATTAAAAATTGTAGATTTTATTCCCGAGTTTGCGGGTAAACTTAATTTTTACGTTTCTGCTGCAGATCACCTTTTGCGTAATGATGATGACAACCCAAGCATTGGTCTCTTGATTTGTAAATCAAAAGATGAAACAATCGTTAAATGGTCGTTCGAAGATATTAATAAGCCTATTGGTGTTGCGGCGTATCAATTAAACAATGTATTAAACAAGACTCTATCTGAAACCCTTCCAACTATTGAGGATATTGAAAAAGGTATTGAGTGAATAGTGCAGCTCTTGGCTGCACAAATCCTGATCTTACAATCATTTTCAATTATTATTTCGTATCTTTGCGCCCGCAATTTGCAGAATTATAGGTATTAATTGTAAGTAGTACACAATAAAATAGTAAATATAAAGATGATTACAGTCTCGAACGTATCGGTACAGTTTGGTAAAAGAGTGTTGTTTAATGATGTGAACTTGAAGTTTACAAGTGGTAATTGTTATGGTATAATCGGTGCTAACGGCGCTGGAAAGTCCACTTTCCTGCGGACTATCTCAGGAGACTTGGATCCGACAACGGGATCTATCATGTTGGGGCCGGGCGAGCGTCTTTCCGTTTTGAGTCAGGACCACTTCAAGTGGGATGCTTATACGGTGATGGATACTGTGATGATGGGACACACAGTGTTGTGGGACATCATGAAGCAACGCGAAGAGCTCTATGCCAAAGAGGACTTTACCGATGAGGACGGCTTGAAGGTTTCCGAACTGGAAGAGAAATTCGCCGAACTCGACGGCTGGAATGCCGAAAGCGATGCAGCCGCCTTGTTGAGCGGGTTGGGCATCAGGGAGGACAAGCATTACGTGCTGATGGGCGAGCTGAACAATAAGGAAAAAGTACGTGTGATGTTGGCGCAGGCCCTGTATGGCAATCCCGATAACCTCTTGCTGGATGAGCCCACCAATGACTTGGATATGGAAACTGTTACCTGGCTGGAAGACTACCTTGCCAACTTTGAACATACTGTCTTGGTGGTAAGCCACGACCGCCACTTCCTCGATTCTGTTTGTACGCATACGGTGGATATTGATTACGGAAAGATTAACCTTTTTGCCGGTAATTATAGTTTCTGGTATGAGTCGAGCCAGTTGGCTCTCCGTCAGCAGCAGAATCAAAAGGCTAAGGCCGAGGAGAAGAAGAAAGAGCTGGAAGAGTTTATCCGCCGTTTCAGCGCCAATGTGGCGAAGAGCAAGCAGACCACCAGCCGCAAGAAGATGCTCGAAAAACTGAATGTGGAAGAAATCAAACCGTCATCCCGTAAATATCCGGGTATCATCTTTACTCCGGAACGCGAACCGGGAAATCAGATTCTGGAAGTATCGGGACTGACCAAGACACTGGAGGACGGTACAGTGCTGTTCCGCGATGTGAATTTCAATGTGGAGAAGGGGGATAAGATTGTATTCCTCTCACATGACCCGCGTGCCATGACTGCTTTGTTTGAGATTATCAACGAAAACATGAAACCCGATTCCGGAACTTTCAATTGGGGTGTTACGATCACTACAGCCTATCTGCCGTTGGATAATACGAGCTTCTTTAATACGGATCTGAATCTGGTGGACTGGTTGAGCCAGTTCGGCGAGGGCAATGAGGTCTACATGAAGAGCTTTCTCGGACGTATGCTTTTCTCCGGTGAAGAAGTGCTGAAGAAGGCAAGCGTATTGTCGGGAGGTGAGAAGATGCGTTGTATGATTGCACGTATGCAGTTGCGCAATGCCAACTGCCTGATTCTGGATACGCCGACCAACCACCTCGACTTGGAGTCTATTCAGGCATTCAACAATAACCTGAAGACGTATAAGGGCAATATCCTGTTCTCATCCCATGACCACGAGTTTATCCAGACTGTGGCAAACCGTATCATCGAGCTGACTCCGAACGGTATTATTGACAAGATGATGGAGTATGATGAATATATCACTTCCGACCACATCAAGGAATTGAGGGCAAAGATGTATAATAAATAATATAGGTTAGGTTGTCAAAACTCTGACAAGCCTATCATTAGCTTCGCTCAAAATATCTTTTATTTCTTACGCTAATGTATAGTCTGTCATGCAGAACGTAGTGAAGCATCTCTTCTCCTACTCACACAGAGAGTAGATTCTTCGCTTCGCTCTGACTATACCTTAATAAAAAAGGTAGAAGAGGTTTTGAGCAAAGCTAATGACAGAGTAAAATGATAGTTAATGTTAGTTTTGACACACTTTCCTATCTTTTTTTCTGAACATTTTTAAAATCACTCCTGTTCCCAGTATCATTAATACTGTACAAAGCATGGAGCCTTCAAAGCCGAAAGCGCCTCCGTTCATCAGGTTGGCTTCGGGCAGATGGAGTGTCAACATGCTCTCACCGAATTTATTCCCGCTGACTTCATATCCCAAGACAGGACCTTGTATCCAGTTCCAGAACCAATGTAATGCTATTGGAAAGCAGAGGTTGCGGGTATATATATAGGAAGAACCCAAAAGGACACCTGCCAGCAGAATATTGATAAAGGACAGGAAGTTGAAGTTCGGATTGCCTATATGAATCAGTGAGAACAGAACGGAGGAAAAGAACAAAGCCCAGAATTTATTTATCCCGCCTTGCAGCATCCGTTCCAGTACAAAGCCCCGCAATGCCAGCTCTTCCGTAACGGCTACCAGCAAGAAGAAAACAAAGCTGATCAATAGGGAAGAAGGATTGAATGTAACTCCTGTAATCTCTACCGCCCCTGCCAATAAGGATATGCCGAAGCCTACTGCATAAAGAACGATTGCCAGCAACGCTCCTGATAATAAATCCTTCCGGTGCATTGCCAACGAACGCCCCAGACCTGCCAATGACAATCCGCGGAAGTGCCACACAATCCAGGCGGAAAGGAATACGCCTATCAGCATCAGTGTTTCGCTCAGCATGAAGACAAACATGCTATCCGGACTTTCTTTGTCCGTTTTCAGAAACAACACAGAGAAAGGGATACTCATGATCGTAACAAGTATAACGGCCAATGCGGCAAATGCAATAATGTCGATTGCAACTTTTCCAAAACGTTTGATTGGGAAGTCATTTTCTATATTTTCCATATATCGGTAAAGTGATCTTTTGTTTGACGCATCCTCTCTTAACTCTGGCAAAAATAATAATAAAAAGAAAAAATCATTATTCGGAATTGGCAGTTTCTTCTTATCTTTGAAAAATAAACTCAATCTGACACTTAAAACATGAACCTGAAAAAGATATTTTTAGTAATAGCCGGCTTGGGCATCCTATTGAACAGCTCTGCCCAGACTTCCAAAAGGTATACCGTTGCAAAGCCCGGCACTTTGGTAGAGATGCTGACCGAGGAGGAAGCTAACGAGATAACGCACCTTGTCTTGCAGGGCAAGCTGAATGCCATTGATTTCCGCCACTTGCGGGATGAGTTCAAGAAACTGCAGATACTGGATATATCCAATGCCTCTATCAGCATGTATGCCGGAAAGAACGGTACGCACCCCGACCGTTTCTATGTCTATCCTGCCAACTGCATCCCGTCTTACGCCTTTTGTAAGCAAATCAATGATAGCGTGTTTGCAGGAAAAACTTCTTTAACCCAAGTAATCCTGTCCGACAAGGTCAAGAATATAGAGGATGGCGCATTCAAGGGATGTACCAACCTGAAGATTTGTCAGATACGTAAGAAAACTCCCCCGAATTTGTTGCCCGGAGCTTTGGCCGACAGTGTGACAGCCGTATTCGTACCGCTGGGCAGCAGTGACGCCTATCGAAATGGCAAAAGGTGGGAGACATTCGCGTTTATAGAAGGTGAGCCAGTGGGTGTCACTGTGCAGATAGCTGCTATGGGCAGCCTTGCCAGTGAACTTATTCATGCAGGCATACAGCCCAAAGATGTGAACTTCCTTACGGTGGAAGGAAAAATGGATGAGGCGGACTTCACTTTGATACGTAATTACATGCCTAATCTGGTGAGTGTGGATCTCTCCCGGTGTAATGCAACGGTTATTCCCGACTATACATTTACGCAAAAGAAATATCTGCTCAATATCAAGCTTCCCCATGGCTTGAAAAGTATAGGCCAGCGTGCATTTAGCGGGTGCGGACGCTTGTGTGGCACGTTGGTATTGCCTTCCGGTGTGACGGCCATAGAATATGGCGCGTTCATGGGATGCGACAACTTGCGCCATGTTCTTGCCACCGGCAATAAAATCACCACTTTGGGCGATAACCTTTTCGGCAATGACAAGGATAAACTGATATATAGAGATTAGTGATTAACGTTAATCACTAACCCCTAAATACGTTCCACTCCGATCATAGTCAACTGTATGCGTTTCCGTTCGGTATCCACGCCCAGTATCTTGACGCGTACCTGTTGATGGATGGACACAATCTCATTGGGGTCTGATACATACTTCTGCGCAAGCTGGGAGAGGTGTATCAGGCCGTTTTCTTTGATGCCTATATCGACGAAAGCGCCGAAATTGGTGATGTTGCTCACGATGCCCGGCAGTTCCATGCCAATGCGAAGGTCGTCAATCGTACGCACGTTCTTGTCGAACTCGAATACCTTGATAGGCCCGCGCGGGTCGCGTCCCGGTTTCTCCAGTTCTTGCAGAATATCTTTCAGGGTGGGCATCCCGACGGTGGGAGAGAGGTATCGTTCCGGTTGTATCTTTAATCTCAACTCTTTGTCGGCTATTAATTCGGCTACACTGCATCCCAGATCCTTGGCCATTTGCTCCACAATATGGTAACTTTCGGGATGCACTGCCGTATTGTCCAACGGGTTCTTGGCATCCGGTATGCGCAGGAAGCCGGCGCATTGTTCGAAAGCCTTGGCGCCCATGCGCGGAACTTTCATCAATTCTTTACGGGAGGAGAACGCTCCGTTCTCTGCCCGGTAATTCACGATGTTCTGCGCCAATTGCGGGCCGAGTCCCGATATGTATGTAAGCAAGTGGCTGCTTGCCGTATTCAGGTTCACGCCGACGAGGTTGACGCAGTTCTCTACGGTCTGGTCGAGAGATTTCTTGAGTTTGCTTTGGTCTACGTCATGCTGGTATTGTCCCATACCGATTGATTTCGGGTCTATCTTGACAAGCTCTGCCAACGGGTCCATAAGCCGGCGGGCAATGGACACTGCACCGCGTACGGTGACATCGTATTCGGGAAACTCGTCTCTGGCAATCTTGGAAGCGGAATAGATGGAAGCTCCTTGTTCGCTGACGATGAAGATCTGCACTTCCCGGTTGAATGTCTGCCGTTTCAGGAAATCCTCTGTCTCGCGGCTGGCGGTGCCGTTTCCAATGGCGATGGCTTCGATCTTGTAGGCCTCTATCATCTTTTGCAGTTTGGCGAATGCTTCTTTGCTTTGGTTCACAGGCGGATGCGGATAGATATTCTCATTATGCAGCAAATTGCCTTGTGCATCCAGGCATACCACCTTGCAGCCGGTACGGAATCCCGGATCTATTCCCATTACCCGCTTCTGCCCTAATGGTGAGGCGAGTAGCAGTTGCCGCAGGTTTTCCGCAAAGACGCGGATGGCTTCATCATCGGCACGCTCCTTACTTTGTGCGGCAAACTCTGTTTCGATGGACGGTTTCAGCAGACGCTTGTACGCGTCCTGTACGGCTTCGGCCACCTGTTTTCCGCAGGCATTGTTGCTCCGCACGAACTGTCTTTCCAACCGTTCAACGCACTCTTCGTCATTCGGGCTGATACTCACTTTGAGTACCCCTTCGGTTTCGGCGCGCCGAATGGCAAGCAAGCGGTGCGAACTGCAACGTTTCAGGGATTCCGAACAATCGAAATAGTCTCTGTATTTGGCCCCTTCTTCCTCTTTTCCTTTCACAACTTTGGCGGTCAGTACGGCTTGGCGTGCAAAGGTATTGCGCAGAGTGTTGCGGGCGCGTTCGTTTTCGCTGACTTGCTCGGCAATGATGTCGCGTGCGCCTTTCAGGGCATCGTCCGCATCTTTCACGTCGCCTTTCACAAAACCGGCGGCACGTTGTTCGGGATGAGGCTCGCGTTGGAGCATCAGTATGGTGGCGAGCGGTTCGAGTCCTTTCTGGCGGGCTGCTTCCGCGCGTGTTTTCCGCTTGGGTTTGTAGGGCAGGTAGATATCTTCGAGAACGGTGCCGTCCCACGTTTCTTCAATGCGCTTTTGCAACTCCGGAGTCATCTTCCCTTGTTCCTGAATGGTGCTGATGATGGTTTCCTTCCGCTTGGCCGTTTCGTTCAGCTTTTCGTAATGGGTTTGGATGGCTTCTATCTGTACTTCATCCAGTCCGCCTGTCATTTCTTTACGGTAGCGGCTGATGAAAGGGATTGTTGCTCCGTCATTGAGCAGGGACAATGTCTGTCCGATTTGTTTTTCTGATATGCCGAGAATGGCAGCTATCATGTTGTGGAAGATTTGTGTCATGTCAGCTTCTTTTTAATAATGCGTGCCAAAAGTACGAAAAACAATCTTTCTTTGTGCCTTTTTTGAGTTTTATTGTATCTTTGCGACAGTTCCCCGGGATTATGAGATTATTTAAGAATATATTTTATAGAGCATTGCTCTGCCTGACGGCGTTTCTTTTCCTTGCGCGCCCTGCCTTTGCGGTGACGGGCGACCATCCTGTGCTTATCATAAGTTCTTATAATCCTGATGCGGGCCAGACTTCGGGCAATATTTCCGACTTTATGGAAGAGTTTCAGCGCTTGGACGGGAAGTGCGGGGTAGAATTGGAGAACATGAACTGCAAAAGTTTCTCCGAGGCTCCTTGGTGGAAGCAGAGAATGGTGGGCATCCTTTCCAAATATCAGGGCACAAAGATTCCTTCGCTCATAATACTGATAGGGCAGGAAGCGTGGGCAGCCTATTTGTCGCTGGAGGACTCCGTCCGGGGCGAAGTGCCGGTGATGGTGGCATTGGCCAGCCGCAATGTGGTGCTTTTGCCGGAGCATGGCACAGACCTGAAAACGTGGATGCCCGAATCGTTGGATTTCCTCGACGATTTTCCCGACTCTCCGATTAAGAGTGGATTTATTTATCAATATGACGTAGAGGCCAATATCCGCATGATAAAGCAGTTGTATCCCAAGACGGAACACATCGCTTTCATTTCGGACAACAGCTACGGCGGCGTCACCTTGCAGGCGCATGTGGTGAAAGAGATGAGGAAATTTCCGGAATTAGGGCTTATCCTGCTGGACGGACGTGTCAACACCATTTATACCATTAGCGACAAGCTGCATGCTTTGCCGCCCAATACCGCCTTGCTCATGGGAACATGGCGGGTGGACATGAACGACGGTTACTTCATGCGCAATGCCACTTACGCCATGATGGAGGCGGCTCCCGACCTGCCTGCTTTCTCCATCACCTCTGCGGGCATCGGCTATTGGGCTTTGGGCGGAGTGGTGCCTCATTACCGCCCTTTGGGCAAGGGGCTGGCGCAGCAAGCCGTCCGTCTGTTGAAGAATCCGGAGAAAGCCATGCTGGAGATTATTCCCACCCAGACCGTCATGGACGGCAAACTGATAAAGGAGAAGGATCTGGATATATCTTCACTTTCCGGACCTGTGGAATTGGTAAATGTAACTCCGTCTTTCTATGAGCAGTACAAATATCATATATGGGGGATAGCAGCCGTTCTGCTCAGCCTGTTGGTGGGATTGTTCGTCTCTCTCTATTTCTACTATCACACGAAGAAACTGAAAGACGAATTGGAAGTCTCCGAGGCATCCTTGCGTGAGGCGAAGGAGAGGGCGGAGGAGGCAAACCGCCTGAAGAGTGCATTCCTTGCCAATATGAGTCATGAGATACGCACACCGCTGAATGCTATTGTGGGATTTTCGGATGTGCTCTCTGCCGGCGATATTCCGTTGGAGGAGCAACGGGGATTTTTTGAGATTATCAAGGCGAATTCGGACTTGTTGCTCCGGCTGATTGATGATATTCTGGACCTTTCCCGGCTGGAGGTGGACCGGGTGACCTTTACGCAGGAAAAGTGTGATGTGGTGCAGGTTTGTACGCAGGCTTTGGCCTCTGTGGCACAGGCGCGCCGGTCGGCCAACAGGTTCCTGTTTGAAAGTCCGCTGGAAAGTCTGGAGCTCCATACGGACATCCAGCGTATGCAGCAGGTGATCATAAACCTGCTGTCCAATGCGGATAAGTTTACGAAGAACGGCACGATAACATTGAAGGTGGGGCTGGACGAGAAGAAGCATGTTGTGCTCTTTTCTGTGTCCGACACAGGCTGCGGCATACCGTTGGAAAAACAGAAGAAAGTGTTCGAACGCTTTGAGAAACTGAACGAATATGCTCAGGGCACAGGGCTTGGCCTTGCCATCTGCAAACTGATTGTGAAAAAGTGGGGTGGGAAGATATGGGTAGATCCGCATTATACACAGGGCGCCCGTTTCCTTTTTACCCATCCGCTGGATTGATAAAAGAAGAAAATAAGAGTATGAAGAGACGAATTTGTTGCTTTGTATGGCTTTTCCTGCTGCTCGGAACGGTTGCGGCACAGGAGAAGGTCGTTAAGTTGAAGATAGTACAAACCAGTGACATACATGGGAACTACTATCCCCATGATTTTATTTTGCAGAAGGATGCCGCCGGGAGTTTGGCGCGTGTATATGCTTTTGTGCAGAAAGAGCGCGAGACGTATAAAGACAACCTGATTCTGCTGGACAACGGTGATATTCTGCAAGGGCAGCCTACGGCTTATTACTACAACTACATTGATACTGTGTCGCCGCATCTGACGGCCGAAATGCTGAACTACATGGGCTATGATGCCGGCAATATGGGCAACCACGATGTGGAGACCGGACGTGCCGTTTTCGATCGTTGGGCAGGCGATTGCCACGCCCCTGTGCTGGGAGCCAACATCATTGATACGGCTACGGGTAAGAATCATTTCCCGCCCTACGTGACGCTTGAACGCGACGGTGTAAAGATTGTGGTTCTCGGCATGATAACACCCGCTATCCCGATGTGGCTGTCCGAAAACCTGTGGAAAGGCCTGCGCTTTGACGATATGGAAACAACGGCGCGCAAGTGGATGAAGATAATTCGTGAGAAGGAACGCCCGGATGTTGTAGTGGGTATGTTCCATGCCGGACAAGACGCTTTGCTGATGGGCGGCAAATATAGGGAGAACGCTTCGCTGGACATAGCACGCAATGTGCCGGGGTTCGACATCGTACTTATGGGGCACGACCATGCCCGCGAGTGCAAGAAAGTGCAGAACGTGGCGGGCGACTCCGTATTGGTGATGGACCCGGCGAGCAACGGCGTGGTGGTGAGTGACATTGACCTGACTGTGACGCTGCGTAATGGCAAGGTAGTGGATAAGCAGATCAACGGTGTGCTGACCGAAACCGGTGACTACGGCATCAGTGAGGACTTCATGAAGTATTTTGCGCCGCAATACGCCACCATCCAGAATTTCGTATCGAAGAAGATAGGGCATTTGACGGAGACAATCTCCACCCGTCCCGCTTACTTCGGCTCTTCTGCTTTCATCGACCTGATCCATACTTTACAGCTTAACATCAGCGGTGCGGATATTTCGTTGGCGGCTCCTCTGTCCTACGACACCCGGATTGAGGAAGGGGATGTCTATGTGTACGACATGTTCAACCTGTATAAGTACGAGAATATGCTCTACACCATGCGCCTTTCGGGCAAGGAAATACACGATGTTCTGGAAATGTCCTATGCCCTGTGGACCAACCGTATGGCTTCTCCCGACGACCACATCCTGCTGTTCCGCGACAAGCCGCGCGAAGGTGCGGCAGACAGGGCGTCTTTCAAGAATTTCAGCTTTAATTTCGATTCGGCGGCAGGCATCGTCTATACAGTGGATGTGACGAAACCGGAGGGACAGAAAGTGACCATTCACAGCATGGCCGACGGCACTCCGTTCGATATGGACAAGATGTATGCGGTGGCTCTCAACTCTTACCGGGGCAACGGCGGTGGGGAACTGCTGACCAAAGGTGCGGGAATCCCTCAGGACAAATTGAAAGAACGTATCATCCGTTCTACGGATAAGGATTTGCGTTACTATCTGATGCAATACATAGAACGGAAGAAGGTAATCGAACCGCGTGCGCTCGGCCAGTGGAAATTTGTTCCGGAGGAATGGGCGGCTCCTGCTTCCAAACGCGATTATGAGTTTCTCTTTGGCAAAGTTCAGGAATAATTCGTACCTTTGCAACCCGGATAGAACAAACAAGATAATAAGGACGTGAGAGGATTGAAAAGAACAATATGCGCATTATGCTTGCTGGCACTCTTTGTGGCCTATCAGGCAAGTGTGACGGCTTTCACTCACGTCCACTACGTTAATGGGGTGCTGATTACCCACTCGCACCCTTTCCACAACCAGCACTCACATTCTGCCACTTCGCTGATTGTCATAGGGCTGTTGTCCCACTTCAGTTCGGACAAACCGGACTGCTGCGAAATGTTGCATCCGATGCGTGCTTTGCTGCGGGTGCTCGAAAATGCAACCGACACGCCTGTCGTAAAAGGCAAAACGTGCCGGGTGATTTCACTTCGCGCTCCCCCCTGTTTCGTTACACTTTGATATTTTTCCGCATCAACGTCGGGCATTTGCCATGCCTGCGTTGCCATTGATCGTAACTGTTTAAAATTGGTTTATATCAAGAGCATCTGTTGTTCGGAGCGTATAAGCTGATTGTGTGTATTTACTTAAAAAAGCGATTATTCAAATGAAACATTATATATTGGCGCTGGTGCTTGCCATGGCAAGCATCAACGTAGCTATTGCTGCAAATCCCATCAGGGAAGGCAATATGATTTCCGGCCATGTCCTTGTGAAAGGCTCGGAGGAGAACATACCGTATGCCACTGTTTTGATAGTGGGCAGCGGACAGGGAACGGTGTCTAATGAAGAAGGCCAGTTTGAACTCAAGAACCTTCCGGCGGGCAAATACACCTTGCGCGTATCCGCGGTAGGCTATAAAACACAGGAAAAGGAGATTGAGGTGAACAAAGACTTCACTGCCGTTGTACATTTCCAGATGCAGGAGGAGAGCTTCATGACAGATGAGGTCGTAGTATCGGCCAATCGCAATGAAGTGAGCCGTAAGGCAGCTCCTGTGGTGGTAAACGTGATGAGCACCAAACTTTTTGAAATGGTGAATTCCACCGACCTTGCCAAAACACTCAACTATCAGTCGGGACTGCGTGTGGAGAATAACTGCCAGAACTGCGGCTTTCCGCAAGTGCGCATCAATGGACTGGAAGGGCCTTACTCCCAGATCCTGATTAACAGTCGCCCCATTATCAGTGCCTTGAGTGGAGTGTACGGGCTGGAACAGATACCGGTGAACATGATTGAGAGGGTGGAAGTGGTGCGCGGTGGCGGCTCGGCGCTGTTCGGCGCGAATGCTGTGGGCGGAACCATCAATATCATTACCAAAGACCCTATCAATAATTCCTTTCAGGTGTCGAGCATGTTCTCCAATATGGACGGCAAGTCATGGGAGCAGTATATGGGCGCCAATGTCTCTCTGGTGGCCAAAGACAACTCCTACGGCATCGCTCTTTACGAAAGCTATCGCAACCGCAATCCTTACGACCGCGATGGAGACGGCTTCTCCGAACTGGGCAAGCTGAACATGAATACTTTCGGCTTTCGCGCCTATTACCGCCCTACGCATTTCAGCCGCATCAACCTGGAATATCACACTACGAACGAGTTTCGCCGCGGCGGCAATAAGTTCGACCTCCAGCCGCACGAAACGGACATCACAGAGCAAACCAAGCATATCATCAACAGCGGTGGCTTGAGCTACGACCTCTTCTGGCGTGAATATAAGCATAAGATCTCATTGTACGGCTCCATTCAGCACACCGACCGCAACAGCTACTACGGTGCGCAGAAGGATCTGAACGCTTACGGCAAGACAAAAGACTTGACTTGGGTGGCAGGCGGCATGTACGTAGGCAATATGGATAACTGCCTTTTTGCCCCCGCCACTTTTACGGGCGGACTGGAGTATCAGAACAATTCCATGCACGATGTGATGACGGGCTATCACCGCGACATGCAGCAGGATGTTCGCATTGCCAGTGCCTTTGTGCAGAATGAATGGAAGATGAATGTCCTGACCATGCTGGTGGGCGCCCGGCTGGATAAGCACAATCTGATAGACAAGTTGATTTTCAGTCCCCGCGTCAATCTGCTCTATAAGCCTTCCGAGGATTTTCAGGCGCGTCTGACGTACTCCACCGGTTTTCGTGCGCCGCAAGCCTATGATGAAGATCTCCATGTCACCGCAGTGGGCGGCGAGGGTGTGCAAATCAAGCTGGCGGACAACCTGCGCGAAGAGCGTTCCAACAGTTACAGCGGGTCGGTGGACTGGACCACTCATTTGGGACATTGGCAGGCCAACATACTTGTGGAAGGCTTCTATACGGACTTGCGCCATGTTTTTGTTCTTGAGGACATCGGAAAGAACGACATAGGCGATGTTATCAAAGAACGCCGTAACGGCAATGGCGCCCGCGTGTACGGAGCAAACCTCGACGCCAAGATTGCCCATGGCAAGGAAGCGCAGTTCCAGTTGGGCTTTACCGCGCAGCGCAGCCGCTACACCCACGAGGAGGCATGGACAAAAGTGGACGGTGTGGACCTGACTACCAAGCGCATGCCCCGCACACCGGATTATTACGGTTACTTCACTTTCTCGTCTGCTCCGGTGAAGAATTTCGACTTCTCACTGTCCGGCACTTATACGGGCAAGATGATTGTGCCGCACTATGCCGGATATATCGAAAAAGACCGCATGGAGAATACGCCCCAGTTCTTCGATCTCAATCTGAAGCTGAATTATACGTTCGTGCTGCACGACCACATCAAATTCCAGCTGAATACGGGCGTGCAGAACATCTTCAATAGTTTTCAGAAAGATCTGGATAAGGGAGAATTCCGCGATGCCGGTTATTTTTACGGTCCTACACAACCGCGTACATTCTTCATAGGATTTAAAATAATGAATTAGGATAACATTCACGATTTTTAAATTAATTATTTCGCGAATAATCCTATATTTGCCGGCAAAGCACAAGACCAATGAATACAAAACAGATACGCAATGTCGACATATCCGGCATACAACATCTGCCTATGATTGACTTTATCGGCAATGATTTTGCTATTTTTGATGATATCAGGGACATTCCTTTTACGCCATATCCCACTCGTCTGAATGCGGCCTGTCTTGCAGTCTGCCGGAAAGGCCGGTGCAGGATGAATATCAATCTGCAGGAGTATGAAATGAGGGAAGGAATGCTCTGCATCATCCTGCCCGAACAGATTGTGCAGCAAGGTGAGCGCTCTGATGACTTCTCCGGCAGCTTTATAGCGGTGTCCAGAGACTTCATGGATGTGGTGATACCCACCATGCAGCAACTGTTCCCCATGTTTTTCATGATAAAGGAGCGGCCCTGCATCAAGGTCACCGCCGAAGAGTTACAGGCATTCGAGGAATATCATTCTTTTCTGTGGAGGAAAGTGAGGCTGAAGGACAATCCGTACCGTAAAGAGATTACGCAGGGATTGTTGCTGGCGCTGTTCTATGAAATCTATGATATTTATCAGGGGCACACCGCGAAGGAACGTACCCCGAAAAGCCGTAAGGAGGATTTGTTTGAGCACTTCATCCGGTATGTATCCGAGGGCTATAAAGAGGAGAGGAGTGTGGCCTATTATGCCGGCAAGATGTTTCTCACGCCCAAGCACCTTTCTACCGTAGTGAAAGAGGTGAGTGGCAAGACGGCGGGCGAGTGGATTGACAGTCTGGTGATTCTGGAGGCGAAAGCCTTGTTGAAATCATCCGAGCAGAGCATTCAGGAAATAGCCGATGAACTGCATTTTGCCAACCAGTCATTTTTTGGAAAGTATTTCAAGCATCATACGGGCATGTCGCCTAAGGAATATAGGAAACAGTAGTGTGAGCGTTCACTATATAACACAGGGCTGAACCGCTGGAAATCCGGTGCGGTTTGCAGTGGAAGCCTTTAAAATAAAGTAGTATGGAAAAAAGAGAAATTGATCTTACCGTTTCCTGTTATGGGAAGGTGAAAGATGTGAAGTATGATGTTGTCATTCTTCCTTGGGGGGCTACCGAGCCTCATAACCTGCATCTGCCTTATCTGACAGACTGTATTCTTCCGCATGATATTGCCGTAGATGCCGCTACGCTGGCATTGGAACGTTCCGGTGTGCGTTGCATGGTGATGCCTCCCGTACCTTTCGGTGCGCATAACCCCGGACAGCGCGAGCTTCCTTTTTGTATTCACACCCGTTATACCACCCAACAGGCCATTCTGGAGGACATTGTAGCTTCTCTTTATGTTCAGGGCATACGCAAACTGGTGATCCTCGGCGGACATGGCGGGAACAACTTCAAAGGGATGATTCGCGATCTTGCCGTTACTTATCCCGACTTCCTGATTATGGCAACCGATTGGTTCAGCATCATTCCCACCAAAGGCTATTTTGAGGCCGACATAGACGATCATGCCGGCGAATCGGAAACTTCTGCTATGATGTACTATCATCCCGAACTGGTGAACCTTGCTGAGGCCGGTGACGGGGCTTCCCGTCCGTTTGCCATCGCTTCGTTGAATGAGAAAGTGGCATGGACGCCCCGCCATTGGGATAAGGCTACGGTGGATAGTGGAGTGGGGAACCCCAAGAAAGCTTCCGCGGAAAAGGGAGAACGCTATCTCAAGCCGGTTATCGAGAAACTGGCAACGCTCTTTGCGGAAGTCGGACAGCACGATCTTTATTGAGAGGCTTTTCCTCTCTTTTCGCCCTGCCCGGTAATATATAAAAAAGGGGGGGAGGTGTGCGGGAATGATAGTCGAACTTCATTCCCGCACACCTCCCCCTGATTTTTTAGTGCACCTCTAAAAACTAAACCTGCTCCAGAACCCGCCTTTCTTTCTTGGGGGAGCTTCATCCATATTGCGATATAACTCCTCGTATGTCAGTTTCTTCTGAATCATGCGGTATATATCTCCCCAATCGGGCAGGCCGCCTAAATTGCGGTCGTCAATAAAGATATCCGCCTTTACCTTGCGCGAGAAACCATGATGTGCAGCATCTTCCTCTGGATAATCCCGGTTTATGGCATAAAACTCCACGCCCCGTTCCCTGCACCATTCCACAGCTTCTTTCAGAAGTTCTCCTTCGCGTACGGTCCACAGTATCAGCCGGTGATGATCTTTTATCAGCATTTTCAGCGTATCGGTGGCAAAAGGAATTTCGTTTCCTATCTTAGGGTAGCGGTGCTCTACGATTGTGCCGTCAAAATCAATGGCGATGGTCATAGGTCAGTTTTTGATTTATGGTGTTTGTTCCTTTCGGGTTATGTCAGTCAAATCAGAGTGTACCGCCACCGGAATGTTGGTCACTGCTTTGGTTGGTGTACTTTTCTTCAGATCCGGTATAACATTTCAATGCAATTGTGACATTCTTCTTGACGCCGTTTGCCATGATCTTGAAAGTATATGTTTTGGTACAGTATTTGGCTTTGTTCTGATAGTAGAGAATGCTGTTTCCGCTGATGTTGGTCTTCAGGACACGCTCTACGGTGTAAACAAGCGGATTGCCTTCCGTAGACCGGATTTGCGCTTCGATGGCTGCCGCCAGTTTCTCATCCTCTGCACCGGCTGCTTTCAGTGCGGCGGCGGGAGTTGTGGTGTATTCCCATCCTGCTTTGATGGCAACTTTTATTTCAAAATCTTTGATGCCGGATATATTTCCGCTGTTATCCTTCTTTACGGTTTCCGCGCCGTTGGCAAGGTTGGCTTCGCCCACCGTTTCTTTGCTCGTCACTTTTTCGGCCTTTATGCGTGTGGCATATTTTCCGGCAATCGTAGTGCCTGTGGGAATGGTGATTTCATAGTTTCCGTTGTTGAACTTCACTTCCGTATTCAGGTCCTCCCATGCTCTGGTGAGAGTAGCATCCTTCTGAGCCACCATGTTGTCCGGGTCGAAATAGATGGAAACATTTGCACTTGGGTTTGGCGTAGCAATGACGATATCTTTCTTGGCAGTGGCATTTGCCGGTTCTGCCTTGATGGCAATGCTGCTTACTGCCACCTGTTCCACCTCTTTCTTCTCACTGGTGACAGGGGCGGATACGTTAGCTTTGGGCTCTTCATAGGCTCCGGCACTGATTTTCACACCCTCATCCACTGCGTTGGCGGGAGCTGTTACAATGGCTGCGGGAGTTTCCGTTTCAGTAGCTGCCGGTACTTCCACCTTCGTTTCCTGACCCGATACGGCTTCTTTAGGGGCAGTATATTCTACGACCTTGCTCATTTTGACGTTGAGCGTCAAAGTGCTGCGGTTTTTGGCGGATGATGCGATGTTCACCTTTGTGCTGAAGTCCTCCAGCTTGCTTGCCTTTACGGTTACGGTGTAGTCACCGGTCTTGCTCAGGGTCAGGTTGTATTTGCCTTGTGCGTCGGTGGTAGCTTTTATGTCATCCGTTATTTTCACTTCCGCACCCTTCACCACACCTTCGGCAGACGACACAACACCTACCAGATAATATTCGGTAGTAGTATCCAGCGGGTCTGGAAGTTGTTCCGGAGTTTTGTCATCTTTACCGCATCCGGCAGCGGTCAGGCAGATTGCAGTGAGCAATACTCCCATTCTGAAAAAGCTTCTCATTTTCATAACTTCTTGTTTTTTAATTAGAGTTTGTACTTGATAATTTCTATTTAGTTTTTCTTTCCTGTTCCTTAATGAGGAAGTGGCGTATATAGTCGGGCTGGTAGAAGTTGCTGCTTCTGTTTTCATCCGGACGTATGTTGTAGCTTTTCCCCATTTGGTCGTTGATGTATTTTCCATGAGACACCATGCTGTATGTCCAGGCAAAGTAGTCGGCGGGTTTTATCCAGAAGGCATGGTTCCGTTTCCATCTTTTTCCGGGCAGAGGTATGGCGAAGTGAAAGCCACCGTTTATCTCTCCTCCCGTATACAATGCGTACAACCCTATGGCATATTCTCCGAAATGTCGTGTACAGTCACCTCTCACTCCGTAATCTCCATAGATGTAGCGTCCGCCTTGCAAGTCAAATTGCAGGTCGGTGTGGGGCTCATATACGCTTGCTTTGAGAAAGGCATTGACTCTCGGAGTAGTGCTGACGTACCATCCTTCACCGTCCACGATAGCCGAATATACGGTTGCGCCTACCAATGCTCCGAGTTCCAGCCTGCCATTGTCTGTCCGGAACTTCATATCCAGTTGCGCACCCATGCGATTGTGAGTGAAGTTTCCGGCTGTAATTCGCCCGAAGAGGTTGTTTCTGAACCTTACTTCTTGCGACAAGGTCATCACGCCCGGATGTATCTTTTTATATTCCCCATATAGGTTGGCAGCTATGGGGAATACAACTTGCGCTGTCAGTTTTCCACCTTTCCACAGTTCCATTTCTATGGCAGGGCTGAGGTTGACGGCGTAGGTATATAGTTTGTTCAGGCTGTTATTCTTCAAGAACAGTTCGGGATATACGATGACATCCACTTTCCATGCCGAAGGGTTTTCAATTTCCTTTGCGTTTTCTACGGCTTTCATGGCATGGTCGGTATCAATGCTGATGCCCATTTCTGCATACACCTGCATCAGAGAGATCTTTTCTTCCCGATAATCATTCAGCAAGGTGTCCGGCAGACTGATGCATAACTGAGGTATTTGGTTCTCCAGTGCAACCAGTTGCAGGCTTTTGTTTACATTGCTTTCCAAACAGGCATCTATCGCTTCTCCTATTCCCTGGTAAGTGCTCCGATACACATTGTTTTCAAAAGTGACGGTTATGCATTCTCCGGTCTCTGCATAACGGATATTCTCCATGCCGATAGCTTTCAACTTATCAGTGACGGATTGGGCGCTGGCTATGGCATTGGGAAGTAAGCAACAAATGGAGAAAAGCAGATATGATATAGAATGTTTTTTCATAAATATCCGTTTCTTTAGTGCAATAGCTTACACTCGTACCGTATTCCGCCTGACACACATTTGAAGTCTCTGGTAAAGATGTGCAATGAGATATGTCTCCATAATCTGGTGGCGGCTCCTATGTTGAATCCGTCGGAATCATATTCTGCCATGAACGCCATTTCCCTGTAAAAGGCGGGAGAGTAGCTGATGCCGCCAAACGGGCCTTTCTGTATGCTCCGGTCGTTTATCGGAATATAATATCCGGCAGTCAATGCAAGTCTGTCCCTTCCGGCTATGGAGAAACTTTTGGTCAATACTCCGTATACGGTACCGAAGTAATTATTTCCCGTATTCTTGAAAGGGTCGTCCACACCGATTACTACTGAAGGATGAAATCTGCCTTCTTTTAGCGGGCGTAGGCGTGCAGTCATTGAACGGTCTTGCTGGAAATATCCTTTTTTTCCGTCATATCGTGTTGTTTTCAACAGGGTGCACCGATAGCTCATCTCCAGTATTGACAGAAATGTTATGTTGATGAAATAATTTCCTGTGTTGAAGTTGAATGGGGTCATGCCATTGGGCAGATAGTTTCCGCCACCCATGAAAGTGCCGGTCTCCTGCATGTCGGCAGTGGGGATGTTCAGTAGGCCGGTGTTGCCTATGGAGTATTGGGCCCGTATTGTTATACAGCAGGAAATCAACCAGATTACTAATAAGTACTTCTTCACAGTATTACACTTTAGAAAAGTATGTATTTATTCTTCTGTCTGTGCTTTCAGATACAGCTTCTTTGCAAATTTCATATCATGAGCCACCATGATTTTTACAAGTTCCGGAAAACTTGTCTTAGTAGGATTCCAGCCCAGCAATGTTTTTGCTTTGGTCGGGTCACCCAATAGCTGCTCCACTTCGCAGGGACGGAAATATTTCGGATCAACCTCTACCAATGCTTTGCCGGTTTTCACGTCGATGCCTTTTTCATTCACACCTTCGCCTTCCCAGCGCAGCTCTATGCCGGCTTCTTTAAAGGCAAGTGTAGCAAACTCTCGTACGGTGTGCATCTCACCGGTGGCGATGACGAAGTCTTCCGGTTTGTCATGTTGCAGGATGAGCCACATACATTCCACATAATCTTTGGCATATCCCCAGTCGCGGCGTGCGTCCAAATTTCCCAGATACAGTTTGTCTTGGAAACCTTGTGCGATGCGTGCTGCGGCCAGTGTAATTTTGCGGGTTACAAATGTTTCGCCGCGACGTTCGCTTTCGTGATTGAAAAGAATCCCGTTTACGGCATACATGTCATAGCTTTCGCGGTAGTTCTTCGTAATCCAGAAACCATATTGTTTGGCTACACCGTACGGGCTGCGCGGATAGAAAGGAGTTGTTTCTTTCTGCGGCACTTCCTGCACCTTACCGAACAGTTCGGAGGTAGAAGCCTGATAAATTCTTGTCTTTTTTTCCATACCCAGAATACGCACAGCTTCCAACATGCGTAATGTACCTACTGCATCGGCTTCTGCCGTATATTCGGGCACATCGAAAGATACCTTTACATGGCTTTGTGCGGCAAGATTATAAATCTCATCCGGTTGCACTTGCTGAATGATACGTATCAGTGAACTGCTGTCCGTCATATCTCCATAGTGCAGGTTCACCAGACGGTTTTTTTTCATATCACGCACCCATTCATCCAGATACAGATGTTCGATACGCCCGGTATTGAAGGAAGACGAACGGCGCAATATGCCATGAACTTCATAACCTTTATCAATTAAAAGTTCGGCAAGAAACGAACCGTCTTGTCCGGTGATGCCGGAGATTAATGCTACTTTTTTCATTCTGTGTCTTTTATTAATTTGATATTTTTTCTTTTAATAAGTATCCCAGAAAGAGGGCATTCCCTATGACATATCTTCTCCACATTCTTTTGGGCTCTTTCATCAGTCGGTACAACCATTCCAGACCATGCTCCTGCCACCACAGCGGTGCACGCTGTATGTTTTCTGCAAAGAAATCGAACACAGCGCCGATGGTGCCTATCGGTCCGTTCACATCCAACTCTTTCAGGTGCGCGTATACCCATTTTTCTTGTTTGGGTGCAGTCATGCCCACCCATAGTAAATCGGGTTTTACATGGTTCACAGCTTCTATCATCTGCCGGTTGTCTTCCTCTGAGAATTCCGCCTTATAGGGTGGGGAATAGGTCTCTACCCGGATATTGGGGTATAACCTGACAGCCTTTACCTTGATTTTTCTTAATGTATCTTCATTGCTGCCTAAAAAGAAACAGACGCCGCCTTCCCGGTTCAGTTTCTTCATTTCATGGAGAAATAAATCCCAACCGGCAATCCGTTCTATTTTTCTATGTCTCAAAAGCTTAAAGGCTAATACGATACTTGCACCGTCTGGAATCAAGGCATCTCCATTCAGCAATGCTTCGGCAAATGCCATATCTTTTTGAGCCGTATTGTATGAGTGGGCATTGATAGTGTTTATCAGCAACTTACCTTTTGGCAATGCATCAAGTTCGCTTCTGTGTCCCAGAAGTGAAACAGTTTTTAATTTCAACATGTTTTTGGAAAGCTGTATTTACCGCAGAGTACGCTACGCTATTGCCTGTCACACAAAAGGTTAATAGGACAGACATATATAATGAGGTATAAATATATGCGGCAAAATTAACTCAAAAGTATAGGATAACCAAGAAAAAATGTGAAAAATATAGATAAATGGAAATTTTATTATCAAAAGGAGCCATCAAATATGTAAGAGTGTAGCCTATTGGGATATCTCTTGCAGTTCTTTATCCTTACTCTGAGTGTTCCCCTTTGAGTCGATTGTTTGGATGAATTTATCAAACTCTTTACAATAGATGAATGCCGTTTTAATGCCTTTTATTGTTTTGGTTTCGTTTGTAAAATGCTGTGACATTTTGCTGGCGCATACAGTTTCCCAATCTGTTGCTGTATTCGCCAACATGTTTAATTGTTGTGTCAATGATGAAATGGCATTCTGATATGGATTTATATCTGTTACAAGGATATAGAGAATCGAAACCAATTGCTTTATGTCTTTTATTCCTATTATTTCTTCGCACAAACTAATACTTTCCAACAATTTGTCTTGCAATTTGTACTTCTGGTTTTGTTTATCTATACGTTTGTTCAAGATTTCTTTTTCATGTCCGGTAGCCTTTTCTTTGTGTGAGATGTTTTGATGCTCCAGAAAACTTTTCCATCCTTTTAATTCAACCATGCACAATTTGTTGGATGTATAGGTTAGTGCATCTACAGAATCAGTATTGGGTTCTTTCTTTTTTTGATGCCAATTACTTTCTATCCGATCGAAATTCAAAACCATTGTTTGTTGTATGGAGGTGCATTTCGGATTTGGGTGGCAAGGATTGTGTAAAGTACATATAGATGTTGTCGGTGTTTCTGATTTTGTTGCAATTTCCTCGAAAATCAGTTCAGGTGTCAGTTCAGTTTTCTCCATCACATTCCTATGTTTATAATTTCGTTCATAGGCTGTGCCAGTTTGACAAATATCTGGTTCAAGTCTTTCGTTACATCCTCTAATTCGCTCAATCCATCTTCCGTTTCTTTTGCTAAATAATAATTCACAAACTTGTTCAATTCATGTTTTTCGGTAAAATACCTCACACCTTGGATGAAGTAGGGGCTGTGGGAACTAATAAGAATTGGAACTCCCGCTTTAGCTATTTCAACAAACAATTGTGCTATTTTTATTTGCCATTCAGGGTGCAAATGGTTTTCGGGTTCGTCCCATATTAGTATTTTATTCTCATTAATAGCTTGTGTCTCCATTAATATTTGCATGACTCCGAAGGCTTTTATACCTGAGGCCACGTTGACAGGCGAATACTTTACGTCTTCTTTTTTCCAAAACAAGTTTCTTGTTTTGTTGTCAAACTCAAATTTGCCCCCGGTTATATCTCCTATGGCATTCATTTTGTCATCAAATAGGGAAGGAGCCAAGAAGGGATACTTTATGGCATCTAGTTTTTGAGCCATATCCTTTACGTGATAATTGACAAGCGGCCTGAATATAGCAGTGCTGTATCTTTTTTCCTTCAGTGTTTGTGCAGAAGCCAGTATGTCCAATAAATGAATGTACAGAGGAGATTCCACAAAGGTTGCGTCATTTATTTGGAATTCCGTCAAATTTGTAGCAGAAATGTCTTTTATTTTATTCTTTTCAAGAGAGATGAACACATTGTTATCATGTGTTCCTTCGTAAAAAGCTATTTCGGAATGTTCTGTGCCATTTGTACAGATATTATTCAGGAATTCGGCTTCTATGATTGTTTCAAACTCCTTTTTCAATATGTTTTGCGGCTCTTTATTTTCCTGTATCTCCTCCTTTATGTTTTCCAGATATCTTAGGATTCTTGCTTTTTGTTGAGGAGTGATATCTATATGTTCTGTAAATTTCTCTTTTTCCTCTAATAATAAGTTATCAGCAATGGTTGCATCCATTAGTTCCTCCATGAACTCATTGATGTTTGGAGGAAGAATTAATTTCTCCTTAATATTTATTTGCAGATTCTTTTCAATGGAAGATAACTGATTGTATAACATTGCTGCTTGAAATCGGATTCTTCTATATCGTTGCTCATCGTTATGGTTCCCCATATTTCCTATCGCTTTGGTCAGGGCAAATAACATTTTTCCTATTGTGCTTTTTCCTGAATCATTCACTCCGGCAATGATGGTCAAGCCATTCAATTCGATTGTGGCATTCTTTATCTTATTTATATTTGTAAGCTTGAACTGCATTTTTTCTTTCCTTCTTTCTTTTTATATGCCACAAATATAGCGAAAAATCTCCGACCTCTTGTTTTTGCTTTTATTATTTTCATATTATTGGGGACGGAACTCATTCTCTATATACTTCTGCTACTTTATCTGTTATCTTGTCTCACTTTTTTAGTACGCACTCATAGTGTTGTTATAATAAAAAGAACTTTTCCATGCTATACTTATGCTTTATTTTCTTTGTTAATAGCAATAATCTTTTTAAGATTCTCTTCTCCATAAATAGAGCTGTGTATGTTTAATTGATAATAGTGTAAGTCTCCTTCCGGTATATATAATTTGAAAGGTTTGTGGATCTTTAGTAAAATTCTTTTGTTTTCGATTTGTAAATGGTCAATGTTACTATATAAGTATGGACCTTCTGAAATAGATGGCATAGCCATTTTATTATTGTCATTACATTCATCTTTACATAGTTCTATTACAGGCAAGTCGTTTTGTTTTATTATGATTAATGCGTTTAAATTTGATTGAATATTTATTATTTGTGCTCCTAAATATCTCATATTTCCATCCTTATCTATTTCTAAGTCTTCTGGCCTTCCATAAATCATCGTAAAATTTTGTAGGTATATCCCCATAGAGAGTATTACATAAGTTTTATTTACATCTAATAGGTGTAAAGCAGTAAAAATATCTCGGTATATGATGTTATATGACCGATATGCTTTGTGTTGTCTGAATATTGCACTGTAGAAATCATTGATTTTTCCATTTACAAAAGATATGAGTGTTTGAGGTAAATTGCTTATGCCCTTTTCATGCTTCTCTGCTAATGTAGAGGCAGGTATTTCTATGCTAATAGGCAGGCATTGATAACGAGAAACTGCAGTTTCCTCTTTTTTGAAATCATCGGTTGATGGAAGGTCTAGTTTTTGATATTTATTTTCTTTTATAAGATTCTCTTTTAGAGATTTGACTTTTTCTTCATCTATTTTGGGGCTATTTTCTATTTCATGCTTTGTATCTTTACAGTTATTGATATGAGTATCAAGTAACTTCATAACTTCTTTTTTAGGAGGTAACATAGGTAAATGTACCTGTTCAATAGTGTTATTTTCATACCACTTATCGACATCCTGTTTCAGTGATTTTATCAGCCAGATTTCATTTTCTAAATCATTCAAGTCTTTATAACCTATTTCTGGCAATTCCATAGGATCTGAAAAAGTATAATTATAATCATTTACAGACCATAAGCGAATTATTAAGAAAACCAGGTAATAACGTACTTGGGAGTATATGAAGTTATCTGTGTTTACATCGTTGTATATTCCTTTGGGCGAGTATTTATCTGTAAGTGTGTTTGGGGAATTTATAAGTTCATTGAAATGTAATACGTAGTGCCATATCTGTTTGAATGTTCCAGGTACTAAATAATATCGAGGGATTCCAGTAAATACATTGGAGAAAGAAACAATATTGTTCAGCATTTCATATTTTCTGAAGTAACATAATAAGCCTCCCACCATGATTTGCATTTCCATAAATTGTTTTTCATTTTCTTCTTCTTGTTTTTCACTACTTTCCTTATCAGATTGATACTTATGAGAATCAATAAAGAAACGATAATAACGTTCTGCATTTGACCAGTATTGCATTACCCATTCTTTATTATTTCCCTCTATTGCATTGTTCAGTCCTGTCCATAGGATTTTATAACTTTCGGGACTAATATAATTATTTTCATCGAAAGGGTTATATATGATGGTTGTAAGCAGATTGTCATTATAAAAGAACCTGTTTCGTATATCTGTTGAGAATTTTAAGATGCGTTCAAATATTTTGAGATAGAAATCTGGATAGTTTCTATAATTGTTAGTAGAATTGTTTTTCCAATAAGCTGTAATTTCTTCTATTAATAGTGATTTATATTTTAAGCAAATGTCTCCATTATCGCCTCTTGAAGCATAACCCGCAATATCTGTTATTCCCATCCATGCACGCTCTATGTAGTTTTGTTTTTTGATAGATTTGTTTTTAATACGTTGAAATAATTTTTCCGGGTCATAATACTCTTGAATAATAGTAAACAGATAGATGAAATTAATAGAAAGCGAAAATACAAGAAGTGTATGTATTGTTTCTAATATCACTAATGTTGCTTTCGCTTTGAGCCAAAACATTAAGAAAGGCATTAAAGCAGATGAACAGACTCCTATTACAAGTAGGAAGAAGTAACAGTGATATGCTGGTTCTCTTTTAAAATGTGCGGATAATCGGGTAGATCCATATTGTTCATCTACCTTTTGAATGCATTGCAATATTAAAGGAAATGCTACGCCTAATAATGCCGCTAATATAGAGATAAGACTACTAAAATTGTAGTTATAAAAATCGAACATATTAAGAAATTATTTTATAGTATCAATTTTTACTTCATGAATAATTTTTCGTGGTTGTTTAACATTTACGTCCACATTGCCCTCTATGGCTATTTGCAATGTGTCAAGCTGTAATATTACTTCCTCTTTAATATATAGCGTGTCGACCTTGGCTGTCATAGATTTTTCCTTTTCATTGCTACCTTTTACACCATTAATTATACATATAGATATCGTTATAATTATATTACAACAGATAATGAATGATACGGGTAACCAATATCGCTTTATGAGTTTTAAATATGTATTGAAGTTCTTCATTAATAATAATTATAATGTAGTTATACATTCTTTTAATATTTTCGATAATCGTCTTTCAAATTGGGCTAGCGTAAATTCTTTCAGAAATTTCTCTTTTCCAGCCTTCCCTATGGCTGTACATTGTTCTGGATGATCCATTAGATATTCTATCTTTTCAGCAATTTTTTCCGGTGAGTGCTTTTCTACAATATATCCGGTTTTTCCATCCTCTATGATGGCGGGTATTCCTCCTTCGTTAGTACTGATACAAGGAATGCCCTGCTCCATGGCTTCTAATAGTACTAATGGAAAACATTCATTGTTGTAATAAGTGGGAAATACAAAAACATCAGCTTTTTGTAGAAATGTATCTTTCTCGCCATTATATTTTGCTCCGTAAGCGAATACATATTCTTTTAGTCCTTTTTTGTTGATTTCAGCAGTAAACTTTTCTTTCGTGATGTCACTCCATTTACCTACAAAATGACATTTTACAGATCTTCCATTTATCTTTAATATCCTACATGATTCTACCAAATCCCATACTCCTTTTTCTTTCATCATGTTTGACAAAAACAAAATATTGAATTCTTTTTTTATGGTTGTAGGAAGATTTGGATTAACAGGTATTCCATTAGGGCAGATATAAACGTCTTTGTACTTCACATATTTCTTTATGTCTTGATATAGATTTTCTGCCAATAAAATCACTTTTATATTTTTGAAAAATATTTTGTAGAGTAAATTGTCAAACCATTTGCTTTGCCTTGTTGCTACTCCTTTATTATGATAATGAATGATAATTTTTTGGTTTAATATTTTCAGTAGTAGCACAACGAAGAATTCTTTGTAGAAGGCACCGCCTTTTGCATTGGGGGTTACATAACAAAGTTGCGGCTTTATAGATTTCACTTGTTTTCTTATCTGCGTTAGCAGCTTGTAGAAGTCTTTTAGTTTTCTTATTCCTCCTTTTCCTATGTCGTTTAGATCTTTTGCTAATGCAAGGTTTAAATAATGACAGTCAAAGGTGCTATTTATAGTTTCACTATCATGTATATATTTCCCTATCATAGATGCACCGTGTACAGGGGGAGGTAGATGAAGGATAAATAAAATTTTTTTATTTTTCATACTTTATAGTGTGGGTATATACCAATATGGCGTAGCAATTTTAAAAGAATAGGGACTATAGGCTTTGATTTTATTTTATTGTATAATAATTTTACCCCCCCCCTATGCTTATATTCTGCTTGTTTACTCATTGTTATATTATGTTGGTATTGTTTTGATATGGAGTTCTGTATATTATAAATACATTCATGAAACATCTGGAGTGGTAAAAACATTTCATTGTATAGTAGAAAGGCATTTACTTGTTGTGTAATAATATTTATTTTTCTCTTTTGTAAATGGCAATATGCGTATTCTTGAATATTTTCTATTCCGTTTGGTGAAATTGTATAGGCAACAATATGTCCATTTTCATATTTTGCAATAATTGGATAATTACAGAAACGTATAAACATAGGGTTGTGTCGGCTTTTTACGTTAGGGGGAATTATATCCAATACTTTTTTATACAACCAATCATATTGTGAGGTTTCTTTTATCTTTAAGTATTTTCGAATATTAGTTGCTCCCCATTCATCAAAAATTAGATTTTTCTTTGTTGTCCTTACTTCATTAAAAGAAAAAGATGGCATTGAGGAGTTTGTATATAAAAAACATCTTTTTAAAAAGTCTGTGTTTTTACAAATAGTAAATGCGCCACCACCGCCTATTACATCATATTTTTCAATAGAATTCTCATTGATAATGAGTTGTAGATTGCCAAAGATAATATCAGGATCACACCAACCCCAATAATCGTAATTACAAACAATGTCTTCAAAGATAAGACCATAAGCAGGTTTATAATCGCATAATTTGTAAGGAGATGATAATATAACTTTCTTTTTAGTCTTTTCTTGTAGTCGTTGTTTTATTTCATTTAATGATATAATTTTTACATGTATATTGTCTGGTAGTTGATAAGGAAAATCACTATTTGTGATAATATAAAAATCAATGAATGAATTGTATGCTGCACTATTTATCCATAGATGAAAATAATTTGGAAATACTCCATAATAAGGTAAAATCAAACAAATTTTATATTTCATGCTTTTTGTATATTCGTTCATATTCGTGTTGCATTTTTTCAATAGAGAAATTTGTTTTCGCATACTCATACGCTATATTTGCATAATCTTTATAATGCGTTATACTTTCAAGTGATAAAATTAGTCGGACAAAATCATTGATATTGTTATTGTTTACTTTTAAAGGCCACTTTTCTGGTAATGTATCTTTTAAACCAGGACAATTATTGATAATGGTTGGAGTGTGCGCCAAACTTGCTTCGATAGGCATTAAGGCAAGTCCTTCGTGATTTGATGGCATGAATAAATAATCAAAATCTCCTATGTATTGATTTAGACCATAAATCTTATCATAGAAAGATACATTGGTTAATGTTTTTAGAGTTTCATGTACTTTCCCTTTCATAGAGCCATTACCTACTATGTGAAAATAAAACTTAGGATTAAATTTTAATGCATTTACAACTTCTATAAGTTGATCTACCCCTTTCTGGTATTCCAGTCTTCCGGCAAATAAAATATTTATTTTGTTCTCTATGATATGTTTGAATTTTTTTTGTTGAACAGATTGTAATCCATTGTATATTATTTCTGGTGTCTCTCCATAGGTATGTTTATAGCATTGTTGTGTTGATTGGCTGATAGCTATATTAGCATGTTTTTGTTTAAAAAAAGACTCAACTTTATTTCCTGTTTTTTGCCACTGGTTCCATAACTCTGTGTTATGGATTGTTCGTACGTATTTTATGGCTGGAAACAACCAACCGAATATTTTATTCCATAAATATATACTGAGATCTGGTATTTCTGTATGTGTGTGGATTATTTGCGGTTTCCATTTAAATGATAGATATACAAACCATAGAGGAAACAATATGATTGCTATTTTATTATTTGTAATATACGAACGATGGAAACAGATATCGAGATCATGCAATTCTTTAATAAAAGATTGACTGAATTCTCCACTTCCTCGTACAACTTCTACAAGATGATATTCCATCCCTGTAGTTTGTGATTTGGCTATGTTGACAGCTACCCTTTCTGCTCCTCCTATATCAAAATGGGTGATAATATGGAATATACGCATGTATTGGTGGTTTTAGCGTTGTATATAATCCAAAAACTTTTTAGCTGTTGATTCCCATGTAAAATATTCTATGATTCGTTTTCGTGCATTTTGAACTTTTTTACCGGAATGTATTATTTGGGCCATTTCTTTTACCGAATTACACAGAAAACCACTCTCTCCATTTTCTATGATACAGTCAGGGCCGGGTGCATGTCGTGCCACTACTGTTGCATTATGATACATTGCTTCAAGGATAGCCATTCCAAAAATTTCATTTGGGTTAAAGTTTATTACATAATCTGCAACTTTATAATATTCATGGATTTTTTTATTTGGTATTTTACCTACAAACAATATATTCGTATATTTTTTATCCGAATTTATTTTTTTTATATACTCTTCTGTTAGCATCCAAGGGGTTCCTGCATGCACTAACAAATATTTGTCTCCTAAAATCTCAGCTAAAGGAAATATATCCATGGGATGTTTATCAGGCCTTAATGCACATACTAAGAATACGATGATCTTGTCGTGAGGTAATTCTAACTCTTTTCTGAGTCTTTCTTTAGAATTTATTATTAGGGGAATAATATCTGTATCTAATCCGACAGGAGCCCATTCTGCACTCGTAATACCTTTCTGTTTCAATTCATCTACTACAGCCGGGGTTTTGCAAAATACTTTGGTTTTTCTGAATGCAGCAAAATTCCTATTGCTAAGTTTGTCCATTATCCATCGTGAAATGGCTTTGGGAGACGAACTGTGCACAGTACCTACGTAACAATAATGTTTCCAACCATGACTTAAACAAAAATTTACGGCTTCCGGTACACAGAGTAAATTGTCACTTTGTAGATGATATATGTCGATGTTAAGTGACGATAATAGGGATAAATTCGGCCAAATATGGTGAACCAATCTCACTTGATATGGTAAATATACTTTTTTGATGTTTGGAGTTATATTTACCATAGTATCGCATCGTTTGTCTTTGGAAGATACCCAATATACGATAGTGGTTTGGTGTCCCATTTGCTCCAATACTTTGGCTAATCCTACTTCTTGGCTATTGTAGCTACCATTAGTCCATTCTCCATAATCTAAGTGAATATATCCGATATTCATTGGTCTGTTATTAAACTAAATTTGAATGATTTTTTGAGTAACAATATCCCAATTCAGATTTTGTAGATATGTAGACATCTTTTCTCTTTCTTGCCCAAAAAAATCAGGATGTTTCAGAATATATTCCATTTGTTTCATTAATGAATCTGAATTTCCGGGTTTACAAAAGAGCCCGAAATTTCCATTATCCATCTGTTCCTTCAATCCTCCAGTATCACTGGCTATAATCGGTAATCCATATTCTAAAGCAATAGGGATAACACCTGATTGACTGGCATCTAAATATGGCAATACTAAAATCGTACTGGGAACACTGAAAAAGTTATTTATTTCTTTGTCTTCAATATATCGATTAGTAATGTTCGCTTGTGGGAGTTTTTTGAAAATTGAATGATATTTACTGAAATCTCCACTTCCTGCCACAGTCAATGAAATGTGAGAGTAGGAGTGTGTCAGTTTTTTGTAAGCTTCTGCTAAAGTATTGAGACCTTTGTAATCTTCAATACGTCCGAAAAAGAGGAAATTAATATTTTTACAGTCGGTTAGGGGAGTGATGGTGTTTTGCTTATAAATGCTCATTCTTCCATGTGGCATGTAGTGAATATGTTCTTTGCAATAACCAAATCGTTTTTCTACGATTGGAATAAAACTTTGCGTAAGCACTATAATATCACTAGCTGCTTTGATGTAGTGAGTAGTCATCCATTTTTCCAATAATCCGACACCCGAATGATGTATAGGATCGTGACAGATAACTATTTTTTTTCTTGTGTCAAAGCATTTGAATATCGTTGTGCTCCAAGGATGATAGAATGTGCTGATGATATAATCGAAAGTTTTTTTTTGAAACATCCTTTTCAACTTATATTTCTCATTGAAGAAAAAAGATAAGGTTGCTTGGATAGCAGTTTTACGGGTACCTGTTTCTATGAAAGTTACACTTTTGAACGATTTCTCATTTTCCCAATCCTTTCTGTTGGATATTTTAGAAGAAAGTAACGCATGTATTTCGCAACCATTTTGAGCCAATCCACGAGCCATTTCTAGTGTAAATACAGGTCCAGCACCTTCCTTGAATAAAAATGTGATTAAAATTTTCTTTTGCATTCCATTAGATTTATCTAAACCAGGGATTCCATTGTTGTTGATAGAGTCCTTTTAAGTTTCGTTGTTTTACGTATGTAGCTGGTACACCAGAATAAAAACCATCAATTTGATATTCTCCTTTTCTCACAGTACTTCCAGCGCCAATCAAGCATGATGTTTTTAAATAACTTCCAGGCAATAAGATTGAGCGTGCACCTATCCATACATTATCTTCTATGTGTATAGGCATTTCGAAGAATTCAAATGTAGGCGATTGCGCATTGTGACTTCCTGTGATGAGAACGGTATATATGCTAATAGACACATTATTATGGATAATAATTCCACCTCGTGCATCTAAATGACATTTTTCATTGATAATTGAATTTTTTCCTATTTTTATTTTCCAAGGTTTGATGATAGTTGTTCCCATTAAAATTCGAGAGCCTTGACCTATTTTCATACCTAATAGTTGATAGCATAATTTACGGAAATGCCAGCATGGCACATAGCATACAAAATAGTTTAATATTATGTATGTGAGGTCGAGAACAATATTTTTCATCGCTTTAGATTGTTTTTTAACTTTTGTAAACCAATGTGTACATATATCCATTTACATAGCTTAAAATACCATGTTTTTCGTTTATTTAGCTTTTTCATTTCACTGTCAGGCAACCAAGAACCGTTAAACAAATGTATGCAATATGTATTGGCTGTTTTATTCCAATTTCCCCAAAAATCCATTGGGCAGAAGTACTCTCTTGGATATATGTGCATTTCTTTGATTACTTGTTCGCCACCTCCAAGATGCATACCTTTTTTTATTAATCTTTGTGTAATGTCTATAACATTGGCTTCATTCTTATTGATAATTTCTATCGTGAAATCTTGGTTGTAATATTGCATACACTCTTGGATGAAAGGGTGTGATTGCTTTGCAGCAATTACACATGATGCAATGACATTTCCTTTTACATCTTCAAATCCGATGAATCCTTCATTTTTAAGTAGTGGATTAAATGATTTTAGTATTTTTATATCTGTATCTAGATAAATTCCACCGTATTCGTAAAGTGCTTTTAATCTGACGTAGTCGGACACAAAAGCATATTTTTTTAGTTCGTATGCGTGCTGAGTCCATAAGGTGCTGTTTACATCAAAATTTTCTTCATTCCATAATTTAAATTCATAATCGGGTAGATGTTTTTTCCATGATTTGATACATTTCTGTATTAATGGAGGTATTTTACTTTCTCCAAACCAACAATAATGGATTATTTTGGGAATCATATTCGTCTTCCTTCCTTTGACACTAGTGTGAGTTGATATATACGATATAATCTGTGTAAAATCCAAAGTTTGATTACTTTCATTCTTTGGTTAAGTTGCCATAAACATTTGAAATATGGGTGGTCTGTCTTATATGGGAATTTGATACTCCAAGGCTTTTCCATAACATAGTGTATCAATATTGGTCTATTTTCTTTTTATAGTTAGGATTTATTTCTGCTACACTAATCATGTAATTATATACTTTAGGAATAGGTATAATTATTTCCCTATACTTGATATTTAAGAAATCTTGATCCGGAAATATGAGTTTATCTTTCAATGAAAATATCTCATTTAAGAGATTGTTTTCATCATCCATTTTTCTCAATTGTTTAAGATTTAATAGCAATACTCCAGAATTATAATATGTAGTAACCCCATCAGTTGAAAGTCGTTTGCAGGCATATTGATTATCATTCTTTACAGCAGCAATAGTACATGGAATATTGTATAATTCAGATAAATCTCCGGTACATATGACATCTCCATCTAAATATAGAATTTTTTCTACGTCCTTTAGAATATAACAAGCAAACAGTCTGAAATATATTTCTATACTCCAATTTAATCCGTTTATAGGAAGGTCGTTTATATTTCTGTTGAATTGATGAAAAGAAATTGCCTGTCCTCCCATTAAAGAATGGGTGTAATCAATCAAAATTTGCTTGTTTTTTTCGCTGATGTTGTTATATATGAAATAGAAATGGTGTTTCCCTTGATTGTGTGTAACTAATGAGTGAATAAGCACCTTTATAGTATCACAATATTGGTTGTTGATGCAAAAAAGAAAATTCATAATTTTGTAATAGGGTGTTAGTATAATTCGTATTTTATATGCCGGTTTTCGCCTTTTATATACATTACTAAGCGCCTAAAGGTAACTTTTATATGGAATCTTATTTCATCAAAGTTAAAACAAATATTAACTATACGTTTTAATTTATTCGGACGAATTGGTCGCTTTATTTGAGTAATAGATATTGGATTGGCATCTATAGTACTACAAAATAAGTTGGGTTTTATGAAAAAATCATCATAATTTGTTATTTGAACTTCCATTTTCCTTTTTTGTAAATGCAAGTAGGCTAATTCTGTTTTGTTGATTCCATTTTTGTATTTGTATAAATGACCGGATTGATAATGGAAACACATAGGATTGCTATTCCAACTGGTTGTGAATTCGTGTTTGGTGGGTAAAATATCAGCAAATTCTTTGTCATTCAGATATTGGTTCCATTGGTTTTCTTTCCATATGTCCCACATACCACCACGTTCATCAAACATCTTTACTCCTTTTACTTTGAATACTTCTTTATAATTGTATGAGATTAAATTATGTTCAGTTTTCCATCTGTAATTTATGTTATGCTCATTTTTATAGATGCATAAGTGTCCGTGCTGATATATGCGGTCGTATGTGTTTAGTCTTTCATCAGTTAGAAACTTACTTAAATCTCCAAATATAACATCCGAATCGCAATATCCCCAGTGCGAATAATCTTTTAAATATTCGTGAAATATGCATCCGTATAAGGGCTTGTAGTCAACGATTTTGTATGCGTTGGTTAGCATAGGAGGAAAACCAATTTCGCGTTCTATTCGTTTTTTGATTTCATGGAACTCGCATTGTATATAAATGATGTTCTTGTATGAATTCTCCCTTGGATAATTTGTAAAAACTAAAAAATCAATATTCCTGTTTTTGGATGCAGAATATTCCCATAAAGCGAAATAGTTGGGAAAATTGCCAAAATAGGGCATGATAAGCGCAATTTTAGTCCTTTGTTTCATAATTGTATCCTTTTAGACTATCATATTTTTTTTATATAATAGCTGATGTGTTCTTGACCATTTTTTGAGATTACTTTACCGGGGACTCCTACTACCACTGAGTTGTCAGGAATATCTGTTGTTACGATAGAACCACTCCCAATCATCACATTATTTCCAATAGTAATATTCCCAATTACTTTAGCTCCAGAGGCTATCACGACATTATTTCCAATATGAGGTGCACCACCTTTAGGACCACGTACACTTCCTACTGTTACACCATGGTAGATGGTACAGTTATCCCCAATTATAGCTGAACCGTTGATGACAATGCATGAATAATGTGGAAACATTAGTGCTTTACCTATTTTGGTACCAAATCCAATTTGAATACCTGTAAGATATTGATTGTGCTTATGAATAAGCTGGATGCACCTTAAACAGAATTTAGCCATAAAGTGGTGTTTAGTTATTAGATAGGAACCAATTCTAAACCAAAAGGTGATTCGAAATGACGCATTAAATAGAAGCGATTTTACCCCCCCCATTTATTAATATTTGTTAATCACTCTAAGTCGGATACGATAAGGATTTTGCATTCTTTCCAGGTCATAATTTGTAATAGTTTTTGTTTTACACTTTGAATAAATCCTTTTGTGCAGTTACAAAAGGCAGAAATCTTTTCATTAGAGGTATAATGATCGAATATGAAGCTAATGTAATACATACTGTATACCAATAAGCTCTGTCGTGGTTACTGATAATCTTGTTGACAATAAGCGATACAACGGCTAATAGCAGAAGATGGGTAACCAATAGTATAATTGAATATCTTCCTATATAGCTTATAAATGGTATTTTTACTATAGCTTTTGATATAAACAGTATACACAAAGTTCCTGTTATTCCAGAAACATAAAAAGCCATAGGATGTACATCAAACTTATTTTCTATATACATAAGGTTTCCTCCGGAAAGTAGGTAAGTAATACCAGCAGACATAAGTACAAATAATATCCAATACTTATCCCATTTATTAGGTTCGAGTATGTGGGTATATTTCCTGAAAATGTATCCAATGGCAAAGAACGGGAGCACTGTCATACTAGTGTCAATAAATATCTGGATATTGACATTGTTCCTTCCAAGAAAGAATCCTATTATACCGATTATAAATAAGATACATACAAGTATGGCTATTTTGAAGTGCTTTATATATTTTTCTATAAAAATCAAACAAAAATAGAAAATGATATTGGTTTCAAACAAACTTAACAAGAACCATAAAGGGATATTTGTGAACTTCTCATTATAAAAATCAATGAAACTATGCCATCCTATGACAGACTTGATTCCCATATCTACATTTAATTCTTGTAGAATGAATGGTACAGTCACTCCTGTACAAAAATAGAAAAAGAAAAAGGGTATCAATAATTTGTTTACTTTTCTGATAGCAAAATTGAAAAATCCATTATATGGTTTGAAGAATAATCCTGATAAGAAATAATATAGTGGCATACGGAAAGCATTACCAACCATTGTGTTGAATTCATATCCAATGTGATAGAAATATATGTCACAGTGAAACAATACAACAAGGATAATACAAAAGCCTTTAGCTAAATCAATGTATTCTATTCTACCCCCCCCCCTTTTTTATTATTTGTATCTTATTTTTACTATTATCCATAATGTTTGTCTGTTTATTACATTGAGTGTAGTTTATTTATGTTTACTTTACCTGTTTTTATCCAAAGATTTGGCCAAATACAACGGAGATGGATTGTGAAATAATGTTTCAGTGCGATGCAGAATCCATAATGCCTGTGCTCTAAATGAAATATTTCCATTGGAGGCATTCCATTGGGTCGGTACATAAGTCTCCAACGCTTTTTTAGCGGTATTTCTGGGTCACACCAGGCATCAATGCGTTCATGCGCATCACATTCACCAAGTGGATGTCCTACCTGCCATAACTCTATTCCGGCTTTGCGGGCGCGCAGACCGTAATCAAAATCACCGCGCGCGTGTGTATAGTAGGGGTCAAGTGTCCCCAATTTTTTGTACACGCTGTGAGGAACCAATACTATATTTCCATTCATCATAATTACTGGCACAGGGCTGTCATCAGAAGATGGGCGTGCCACTTTTCCAGTTTTATCTCTGCCTCCATACGTTAGTTTACTACGTGTTTGAGTATCCACTGTAGACCCAAGTACGATGGTTCTGTTTTTTTTCAATAGGCTTACATGAAGCAAAGATGCGATACAGTCTTTGTATATGAAAGTGTCATCATTCAACCAAAGATAGTAATCATAATTAATTCCATTACGTTCTTTTTCTTCAGCCATTTTCCATGCTTCTATCATACCTCGATTCCAAAATACTCCATCTACAGTTTTAATGTTGACATAAGGGAACTGTGCTTTTATGCTTTCTGCTGTTCCGTCAGTAGAACCACCGTCTACTATGTAGATATCGAGTTTTGTGTCAGTAGGTAGTGATTGTACTTTTATGTTATGCAAACACTTTATGGTTTTTTCCTTACGGTTAAACACAGTCAAAAGTATGGCGCAATATATCATATTTGTTAACGGGAAATATATTTTGATTTTATTCTATGGTATATATATCGTAAAAACCATTTAAAATTCAAGCAAGGTGATTTGTGTAGGAAAATTATAGGTTTATACTTATCATTTAGGTGTACTGGAACTTTATAGGCATAGAATGGCGATTTATAGGTCTCGGGGTACTTTCCACGTTGACTGATGTCTCGATGGGGAGGAGTTCCATATTTTTTGCATAGTAATGAAAAAATGCTTTGATCTTCACGATGAGCAACGAATGACTTCCCGAAATCTGTTGTAGGAACATCGAATTTTCCTAATCCTGCTGGTGATAATAATTCAAGATCACAACATAGTGATAGCCATTCTTTCATAAAATTACGTGTGGTAGGAGTTACAAGAAAACAGAAATAAGTTGCAATGATTTGATTACTTGTTTTATACTTTTCTTCCGTAAGCCCCATCTTTTCAAAGCATACTGGTTTCGTGAAACATGATTCAAGTAATGGTATATCGCAAACAAATAGAGGCTGTTTTTCGGAAAGATTTGCAATTATCCCCCCCCCTTATAAAGAAAGAGCCTGAATCACAGTAGAATATAATGTCTCCATCGGAACAATTAGATAGAACCTTATTTACAAAATAAGGTTTCCAAAGCCACAAACCGTTTCCTCTCTTTTGTGACAGGATATCGTGATGTAGTTTGGCAAATGATTGATCTATGTCATTAGGAGTATATTCATATACTTTATCAAATCTAGCAATATACCTACCCGTTAATGTGTTCCATTTACGGGCAGGTTCATATTGTTTGTCTGCGTAGTTTATAAGAATTTTCATTTATATAGTCCTTTTTCTTTCATTTCTAGGATGGAGGCATCATACATATCTGCTTGTATCTCCTGTGTATTTACCCATTTACAGAATTCGCCTATACCATCAGAAAAGCTCCATTTGGGTTCATACCCCAATATAGTACGTGCCAATGTTATATCAGCATAATTATGTCTGATATCTCCTAAACGATAATTTCCTGATATTGAGATGAGAACCTTAATATTGTATTTTTCACACAATGTATTTGCTACTGTAAGAACATCAGTGCTGACTCCTGTGCCGATATTGAAAGCGTGACCGGCAGCCTCTTTAGTTTCAAGACCTAAAATAGTTGCATCTACTACATCTTCGATGAATACAAAATCTCTTGTCTCTTTTCCGTCTTCAAAAATATTGATTTCATTGCCATTTTTTATTCTGGTTGAGAATATGGAAAGAATTCCTGTATATGGATTGGAGAGTGATTGACCTGGACCGTATACATTTTGGTACCTGTATGAAACAGCATCAATGCCGATGGAAGGACATACCAAATGTACCAATTGGCCTTGCACTTGTTTGGTTATGCCATATACAGAAGTGGGGTGTATTTTAGAGTCTTCAGTAGTAGATACTAATTGCAGCTCTCCGGCATCAGGATAAGTACATTCAAATTCTCCTTTGCACATATTCTCGTCCAAGCGTTCTTCCGGATAAACATTTTTTCCCAATAGTGGGCTATAATATTTGCCTTCTCCATAGATGGCACGACTTTCAGCTACAATAACGCGCTTTACGTTGTGCTTGATATTTGTTAAAATATCAAGCATTAACGCTGTTCCACCGATATTAGTATTTACATATTTTTCTATTTCATACATAGATTGTCCCGTACCGGTTTCAGCAGCTAAGTGTATGATAGCTTCTTGTCCCTCAAGGGCTTTTAGCCAGTCTTTTCGTGATGTAACACTTCCTTTAATGAACTTGACTTTATCTTTTATAGACAGATAAAGAGGGGATGCCTCTTCCGGATTTTTTCCATGTATTTGTTCTGATAGTGAATCCAATACAGTAACGTTAACTCCCTTATTAACTAACTTTGATGCAATGTTAGAACCGATAAAACCAGCTCCACCAGTGATAAGGACATTCTTAAATGTAAGTTTCATATTAATTAGCATTTGCTTTTTTCCCGATTATCCATGGGAAGTAATTGTGAATAAACTGAATGATAGGGATAAAAATGATAATGATAAATAATGCATATAACATTGTAATCCCTAAATTATTCGTTTTGTATATTTCATTGAGAAATATGATGAATAAGTAGTGAAATCCCAATATCAATATAGTACCTTGAGAAATTGTCTTGTTCCATTTAAAGGATAAGTTATTGAAGTAGGCTGTGACTAGAAATAGCATGTATATACCTAATACAGCATTAATATAAAAAAGTATGATATTACTACCATAGTTGTGTGCATAACATTGTACGTATCCATTGTAATGGCTTAAAAGAGTTAACAGACTGAATGTTGTTATTATACAAAGCGGGCGATTGCTTTTTCTTGCATGCATTTCTATAATGTGTATATTTTTTCTACAAAAGATGCCTAATATAAAAAGAGGGGCTACACTAAAACAATTGAATAATGCCAAATTGGGTAATTCTAATCTGTTTAATACTATGGCTATGCTGATACAGAAGAGAACAGTAAGGAAGAGCATTTTCTTTTTGTAAGGTATAAAATATAAACTTATTCTAAGAATAAATAACGTATAAATAAACCAAGTTGGCCGGGTTATGGGACAAACAGACATTTTCCCTTGGTTAGCTCCAATTAGTACCCCTAATAGTGGTTTTATGATAGACTTTTCCCAAGAAAAGGATGGAGTAAAAAAAGTAACAAAAATAAGTGAAATACAGTTGATAAATAAGTATGGAATGATTAAGGAGTAGAAATTTTTACGTAATGAAATATTGAAACTATCATTTTGATAAGAAAGAAATCCACTGATAAAAAAGAATAAGGGTACACTGAAAGAATATATAAAATTTGTTCCTGGGCATGGGAACATGTGACCTAAAACAATGAGGTATATACCACTTGTTTTCATATAATCAATGTAATTCAACCTTTCTTTCATTATATATTATTTATGTAATCTTATGAGTTTAGTGTTTTCTGCTCCATTCATGTTAATCACCTTTGCTGGTATTCCGGCTACTACACTGTTTGATGGTATATCATGAGTTACTACGGCATTGGCTCCTACAAATACATTGTCTCCAAGAGTGACAGAACCTAATATTTTACTTCCTGGTCCTAGTACACAATTATCACCAATAGAGGGTATTCCGGCATTATCCCCCCCATTTTCAAGGCTGTTGTTACGCCATGAAATATGGTGCAATTACGTCCTATTTGAGTGGATCCATTTATGATAATACATGAAAAATGATTAAAACTTAATCCCCCTTTGACTGGTGTACCTAATGGCATTTGAATTCCAAATTTGAACGTATAATGCCGATGCATCATCCATGAAAACATATAGATGAGAAGCAATTTTTTATCTCCTTTTGACCAACTGCCCAATCTGAACCAAAAACAAAATTTGAATGAATTGTTGGTAATTAAATATCTTAGGATATATAAGTATTCGGATATTTTTCCATGTGGCTGTTGTGTCAGTACCTTACGGAAATCTTCATGTATTAATTGGCGGCATGTTTTGAAGTTCATACTTGCATTATTGGGTGATTCGGATAAAGTCATTCATTATATAGGAAGCGGTGGTTCGTGCATTATATTCTCCTTCTGTCAACTTTTTAGCATATTTGCTCATTGTTTCTATGACTTCCGGATGTTGCTTTAGGTAAATGATTTTTTCTTTCCATGCTTCGACATCGTAAGGCTCTATCAAATAGCCGATACCATCTTTTTCTAAATTTATATGTATATCAGGGTTATGTGTCATTAAAATTGGAATATAGTATGGCAATGCTTCTACTACATTTGTGTATCCTACTCCGTATTTCCTTTTTTCACAAGGAATAGCTAATATAGATGCTTGTCCTTGCTGTTGCATAATGTATTCATATTCATTGGCAATATGCAAGTCCTCCATAAAGGTAAACTTTATGTATTGGCTGTTTTTGAATTTTTCTGCTACTTTGATGTTGCTTTCGTGGCGGCGGGTAATGATGTGGCAATTGGTTTGAGTCTGTTCGCAGGCTTCACTAAGTGTTTGGTAGTCTCGGCTGTCTTTTCCTGTCGCCATTACCAAAAAAGTGTCTTTTTGAGGTTTAAGATATTTCTGATACCATTCTATTTCTGCTCCTCTACTTAGTGTTGTTATTTGGTGAACTTTTACAATATTGTGGGTGAGCGCATGATGTGTATGGTTATCAAACATCATATAGATTTTATCTATTCCTTTCCAGTAAAAGTACTTGGTACACCAGTTTTTGATTGGATTAGAGTATTCTTTACAGTAAGTGTATTTCCATGCAACGATTTTACATTTCAGAATTCCGATTCGTTTTAGAACAACTAATTTGTTGAGTCCTTGCAGGTTGTCTAGATATAGAATATCTGGATTGATATTTTTTATTGTTTTTACTAAGGTGATTAGAGCCTGAATGCTATTGCCTTTTTGTAAAGATAATGGATTTAGCAAGTGTACATCTATTAAATTGCTATTCATTATGCTTTTAATGTAATAAGCAAAATTATCAGGTTTATTCAAAATAAATTCCTTGTTATACCTAGTGATATATAATACCTTAATATTTACTGGCATACTATGAAAACAATAAAAATGTTATGATTAAATTTATTTACCAATAACAAGCTCCTTCTACATTGTTGGCATTAAGAGGCTTTTCTGTATTTGCAGGGGAAGTCCAAAATTCATTCATCAGGTTATTGTAATAATTTTCAGTGATAAAAGGGAGTGAGTTCATTCCATAGGTAGGGTTGGTCCATCGCTTTCCTTTTATTCCAAAGAGCAATTGTAAAACCCCTCCTAAATGAACTGCTTTTTTCCCACTACGTTTTATATGAGCTGCCAAAGGAAAACCGTATGCACCACATCCAATTAATGCAATATCATAATCTCGTTTGTCGATTTCATCTTTCATATATTGTAATGCTTCGAACCATGTGTTGAAAGAACTTTGTCCTCCAATACTTTGAACAGCTTGAAATGTTTTTAATTGGAATTCTGGTAATATATCTGGACTCTTGAATAATAATGTCCTTCTTTGTTCATATTGTTGTTGTATTGTTTTTGCAAAAGGATGTATGACTAATATTTTTTTCCCTTTTAATACACGTGTCCAAGGGAGTTGGGTATGGAATGGTTCTAACAGTAGAAGTTGTACAGCTTTTACTGTATTTGCATCAACTAGTCTACGCTCTTCTAAACGCCATGAACCAAGAATATCTACTTGTTTAGAATCTTCAATCATTAACTCTCCAAATCTTTCTAAATTATGTTCTGTTAGCGGGAAAAAGCCTGCATTATTTTGCATATTTTGGATTCCAATATTGTTCCACCAAAACTGAGGAGATTTGTCCGTAATGTATTTCCAGATATTGTGTTTGAATTTTTTTATTCCCAAATAGTTGTTTACACATAAAATTTCTACACTTCCATATCTTGCAATCATACATGGAGCATCCGATTTCAATTGTTGATATATAATGTCGGACGCTTCGTCTGGATCTGTTATTCTGTTGAGAGGCTTTAGATACTGCCCATAGCGGCCAACATAGAGCCGATGTATTCCGCGTAGAATTTTATCTATTAAATAGTTCATTTTTTATAATGTTTTGCCTATATATGTCTCTTGATGTTTTTTTAACATGTCTAGCGATAAACGTTCTGTTTTAGGATAAAGATTTAACTCGTGTTCTACTATGTCTTCAGGACTAAGTACGAACTTAATAACTCTTGCTGGATTTCCGATAACAATGGAATATGGGGGAGTACTTCTACGTACTACGGCTCCTGCACCGATAATACATCCTCGTCCTACTACGACTCCACTTAATAATGTGACATTTGCACAGATTAATGCATCTTCTTCTACAACAACGTCTTTTTCTATATCTGCAAGCCTATGTTTTATGGAATCATTCAATAAACGTCCTTTGACGTAATAATGATTACCTGTGACAACTGTTAGCCCTTGTGCTGCAGTTGAATTCTTTTTCATTATAAATTTTCCGGTTGTATTCAATACTGTAGTAAAAGCTTTAATAGACGTATTGTCTTCAAGAAATATATTAGAGGGGTTGTGAAATACAAGGGGATATTCTATATAAACATTTTTTCCATATCTTCCTAATTTTTGTGGACGACTATCATAAAAGAGTCGTTTTATAGTTCCTAATGTTGTTCTTATTTGTGTAAAATTCATATGTATACTTATTTTGTCAAATATTTCTTGTTTACTTATTCTCTATCAGTGCCTTTTTAAGCCATTCGATAGATTCTTTTCTTTTTTCTACTATAGCCATTGAACATTTTTGATAGTCAATGTTTTTTTCATTCTTGAGTAATTCGTTTAGCTCTTGTACACTTGAAATGATTCGTTTCCTTTGTCCTATTATATCTAATAAAGATTCTATTCGTTCCATTCGTGTTCCATGTTGCATTACCACAAAATCTTTTTGAAAATTGATAGAAAAAGCAACGCCATGAAAAGAACTAGTAATTATATAGGAAGCATGCTTGAATAAATTTATAAATTCTTTAGGCCCAGCTGTTTGAATAAATTTATCGAACTTGTAAGGAGTTGTTGTGCTAACAGATATCGCAACTATGGGCAATTGTAAAGATGAACGTAAACTTTTTATTATTTGATGGCAATTTTCGCTTTTGTCAAACCCATAATAAAGGATATATTTATCTTTAACAATAGATTTGGGGGAAATTAGGTTCGACCATTGTTTTTCAGTAAGTAAGAGTGTTGGGTCTAAAACTAATGTTGCATCCTGTCCTGTTGCTCGTTTAATTAGATTTACTCCTCCTTTTTCTCGAGTGCTTAGTTTGGCAAATTTGGAGAGCAATTGCTGTAATAGTGGATAAACAGATTTAGAAACATTGGAATTTCCGAAACTTGAAGCATAAGATATGCATTTTCCACCTTTTGGTACAAAATCAAGAAAGTAATAATATTGCTTATCTATTTTTTGTTCGAGGTTCCATACTTGGTCGCTGCCCACTAAGTGGATATCGTATTTGGGTGGATTCTTATATATATCGTTGATACTCTTATATTTTTTAGATAATGACATGGATTTGTGAAAATCCCTAAACCGTTTGCTTTTTATCCATATTAATGGATTTATAACTGCATATAAATTCTTTATAATTGCTTTTAAAGAAGTATTATTGGTCAAGTATGCATTTAACTTCTCATGGGGGGAATCATCCACAATCTCTGTTTCAATATCAAAACTCTTTATTATATATTGAGTGGCAAATGCTTGCAGCATGGCTCCAAAATTATATGCTGCATGTATAGTGTAAATTCCGACTTTCATTTTCGTATTTCTATTTCAAGTTTTAATTGATTTCCTGCTAATTTTTGCATGTAGTTTAAGTATGCCATAAAATCTTCTTCTTTAGTGTCTCTTTGCCAACAAAATCTGTTCAAACTATCACAATGCTTTGCTAAAGAAGGCTTGCCTAGAAATAAAAAATCAAGAAATGTATTAAATTGGTTATTGTGAATAAATAATTTGAAGGGTTGGTTGATAATCTTTTTAGTAAAAATAGCCAGTTTGTGTCGTTTTCCTATTTCTTTGAGAGTACTTGACACAAAGATACTTCCTAGACTTTTGTGCTTACCATCTATATAGTTTTTTCGAAAAGTATTAATAGCTTTAATTTTAGTTTGAATATTCTCTATATTGTCTTTATCTGTTATATCCAGTTCAACACATAAAACAATGCCCTTTTCTAAATTCTTTTTTAAGACACTATTCCGACTAGTGTATTTAAGTTCTGTATTGTTCAAATCAATGAAATTACCTTGTGGAGTAAGAATCTTCACCTTTTTTACAACATTGGAAATTGTTGTATTAAATGCTCCACTATTGTTAATGGCAGCGGCTCCAATGGTGCCAGGTATGCCAATAAAACCTTCATATCCAGTTATGCCTTCTGATGATAATTCTCGTGCTATTTTAGTAAGACTATAGCCACATTCAACCCATATTGTTTCATCGCTTTTTTTAATTCCTTTGAGTTTGGTTGTAACTATAATAATGTCTCTTTGATAATTATTAGATAGATAAGTGTTGGTTACCCCTCCTAAAATGTCAAAAGAAAGTTTGCTATTGATGATTTTGAGGTATGTTATTTTCAGTTGTTCTATTGTTTTAGGATATACAATAAGTGGTAATATACCCATTTGATTCATACCAGTAAATTCGGATAATGGTATATTTTCCTTGTATGGAATTTGATTATTTTTTAAGAATGTAATCATTTCTTTTTATTATATTATTAATCAACGATTGCATTAGTTGTTTTTCTTTTTGATTTAATCCTATTGTGTAAAATGATATTCCAAAAGAAATACAACAAACACTACTTACTATAATAAAACGAAGAAAAGATTCTTTAAACTCCATAAAGGGAAGTAGACCAATGAAAAGTGTAATAAATGAAATAATAAAACAAGGTTTTAGAACATTTTCTATGAATTGATTTATTTTTAAATTACAGAGTTTTTTCATAAAAAAAATCGAAGCAATAAACAATAAGATCACCATAATAATAAGAACGATATAGATGGTATATATTGGAGCACCCCAGTAGTATAGTAGACTGGAAAGCGGTAACATAAAAATCATAATTATAGATGTTATAAGATTGCTATTTTTGTTTTTTCCTGTTGCTCCTATTGCTGTGTTAAAAGTTATAGTTAATTGAGTAATAGATAGTCGCAGGAGAATTAATCGGCAAAATAGTACAGCATATTCTGGTGGTTCTTTTAGCCATATTTTGAGAATGAATGGCATTTCGATGCAAAATGGAATAGCAAAGAAAATCATGATAAGGTATGAGAATTTATTTCCAGCTAAAGTGGCCTCTAACATTTTTTCTCTATTATTTGCTCCTTCATTTTTTACGATTATGGGGTTTAAGGCTGTTAGCATGGTTCTGGAAAATACCATTATTTGTCCTGAAAGCTGATTGGCTACGCCTTGTGCTGCGTTGGCCAATACACCCCAAAATGAATTGAGTACGATTGACACCCCTTGCATTGTTAAAATACTGGCAATGCTACTTACCAAATTCCAGCCAGCAAATGAAATCATTTCTTTCATTAATTTTTTATTCCAATGAGTGTATGGAGCGATAATACATTCTTCATAATGTTTGTGGCAATATATGCGCATAATGGTGAGCATAATCAGCGGAATGCAGGCCGTTAATACACCATAGATAATTAATTTATCACTGCTAGTGTACATACAAACAATGGCTACCAATAATTTAAGTGGCGCTTCAATAAGTCCCATAACCGCATAATATTTCATGTTTTCATGAGCGTTCATTACAGCGTTGTATGGAACTGTCATAATTGTGAATATAGTGCTGATGATCAAACTTCCATAAATAACCTTTGCTGCGAATTCTTTTTCGGCCGGAATGTTGAATATTCCATTAAAGAAAAAATGTCCAGCTATTATTAATGTAAATCCTACAATTATTGCAAGAATGAAATGAAGAATAAAGCTGACATTAAAAATGTTTTTTTGCTTTTCTTTGTTTCTTTCTCCTTCTGAATAAGACATAAAACGCTGAGTTGCATCTGCCATTGCTGCATTTAGGAAGCCAAGCATCCCAATGGCCCCACCGACAATATTGAAAATACCAAAGTCTGAAACTCCAAGAGTATTTAGAATTATTCGAGTGGTATAAAGTGAGATGAACATTGTAATGCCCATCCTGGCATAAAGATAACAAGTGTTTTTCAGTACTCTATTGGCGGTTCCTGACATAAAGTTTCTTTGTTTTTTTAAAACTGTTGGCAATAAAATAGGGATATAGCATCATAGTGAAAAGAGCAAAATTCATAATATGAGGTTGGCCTAGCCCCATGTTTAAAACTAGGAAAATTCGAACCATAATATCCCAAAGTCCCTTATTGTATTTAAATACTTGACAAAAACAAAAGCCGAATAAAATAGAAAATGGTATTATTCCGATGGCGAGAGGTAGAAATAGAAAACCTGCACATCCTCCCACGCCCATATTGCGTAACTCATCGTAGCCAACACCAATCAAGGTAATAGGGTGATGGTATATGGTGGACAAAACGCTACTTATACTTATGGTACGTGCACCACCGGAACTATTGGAAAAATCTAGTTGACCGTTTTCATAGATCTTATTGAATATGACTGTGTTCATGAAATCGTTACCGAGTTCTGTCATTAATAAAAAAAATATGGCACCCACAATCATAGCCATATAGGTATATTTCATTCGCTTATTCACAGTTCTTGATGCATATTGTAAGAAGCAAAAAAATAATATTACCATTCCTATATAACCACTTGTGGAAAGAGTTGTGATTAAGGTTAGGAAGAAAACAATCATATATTGTATTCGTTTTTGTGCATCAAAAAGGTTAGGACGGAATAAAATGAAATATAAGGCAACAGAAAGTACACATTGATATTGTCCTGGTTCGCCGAATGGGCCACAGTTTCTATCACTATGTAGGGTTACAAAACGATATAGAAATCCCCCATAACTGTACACTTGTCCTTCTCTATAGAATGAGGTGTATAAATGTGGGAATACTCTCGAAAATGAATTGAAACCCAACAGACGTGTAGCTGTGAAAAGGACAAGGCTAATTAAGGCAATATAAAAAATAAGTTTAACTAATCTTTGAAGATAGTTAATCGGGTCTATTTTGTAAGTAGCATATATAATTAATGGTATCGAAGTCACACTGAGTGCTGTACCTAAACTTAGTGTGGAGCCAATAACGATCAAAAGCATTGAAAAGAATAGGCACCCAATGAAAAGCAAAAAATGGGTTTGAAGATAAGAAATCGTTTTTATTCTAAATACATAATATATCCCCATTAATAATACCAATATGACAAAATTGTCATTCCCTATATAGGCAGGAAAGGCCATTCCCGCAGAGGACATCATTATGTATATATAGAGGTACTGGATGAGACCAACTATATTTTTGTGAATACGGTTCATCGGATTTTATATGGAGTGTTTGTTTTTTTAGTCTTTTCCGAAAATATCCCTTGTATAAACCTTATCTTTCACATCTTCCAAGCAAATATCATATCGATTGGCAATAATTGCATCGCTTTGCTTTTTAAATTCATCTATATTATTTATCACACGACTACCAAAAAAAGTGCCGTCATTTGGTAAGGTCGGTTCATAAATAATCACTTCTGCACCTTTCGCTTTGATGCGTTTCATAACGCCTTGAATGGAACTTTGACGGAAATTATCCGAGTTACTTTTCATCGTCAGTCGGTAAACACCAATTACACAGTGCTTCTCTTCTGCCGGACTAAAATCGCCTCGGTTATAATAGTCATAATAACCGGCTTGATGAAGAACTCTGTCCGCTATGAAGTCTTTACGGGTACGGTTACTTTCTACAATAGCTCCTATCAGGTTTTCCGGAACATCACTGTAATTAGCTAAAAGCTGCTTGGTATCTTTGGGCAGACAATAACCGCCATAACCGAAAGAAGGATTGTTGTATTGCGTACCAATACGAGGGTCAAGACATACTCCATTGATGATGGCTGCCGTATCAAGCCCTTTCATTTCAGCGTATGTATCAAGTTCATTGAAATAGCTGACACGCAAAGCTAAATATGTGTTGGCAAATAGTTTTACAGCTTCTGCTTCCGTAAGTCCCATAAATAATGTATCGATGTTTTCCTTGATTGCTCCCTCCTGCAATAGTGCGGCAAATGTATGTGCCGCTTCTACTAAATGTGGATTATCCATATTGGTTCCGACGATGATGCGGCTGGGGTAAAGGTTGTCATAAAGCGCCTTGCTTTCCCGTAAAAACTCCGGTGAAAAAAGTAGATTTAAATTTTCTATACCTTTTGCTGCATATTTCTTATAAAGAGATTGACAATAACCCACCGGAATAGTACTCTTGATAACCATTATAGCATCCGGATTTACTTCTAATACTAAGTTAATCACTTCTTCGACATGACTTGTATCGAAATAATTCTTTACCGGATCATAATTAGTGGGCGCTGCTATTACTATAAAATCTGCATTTCTATAAGCCGATGCACCGTCAAGTGTAGCACATAGACTCAAATCTTTTTCTGCTAAATATTTTTCTATATATTCATCCTGTATGGGAGACTTGCGGTTATTTATCAGTGTTACTTTTTCGGGTATTACATCTACCGCGGTTACATGGTGATGCTGACTGAGTAGAGTTGCTATGCTTAAACCTACATAGCCGGTTCCGGCTACTGCAATTTTGATGTCCTTTTCCATGCTTTGAAGTGTTTTTTAAGTTTTGGATTAAATACTATTACTCTACTATTTTATTTCACCTTCATTATTAAGAATCCCTAAAACGCCGAGTGAGTGTTGGATCATAAAACCACATGATATTTATGACTTCTTTTCGCTTAATATCTGTTCCAATAAAATATTTTATAAAGGATATTACGAACAGCAAAGTCAAAGAGACTATAAAAGCACCATACAGGGCCTCAATGTCAGTGACATTGGAAGGCGGATTATCCAGAATAAGGGGTGTTTGAGTATACAGAGTGTCTTTATTCATTGATAGTTTTTAAGTATGTGGCAAAGGTTAAAGTTGTAAGCACTCACTGTATGGCTATAATTCCCATAAAGGTATTATAACCCACTTTGAGTTATATTTTTGACTGAAAATAGGAATCAACTTGGGATAATTATGAAGTTTTTCTTCCTGACAAGTACGCTACGCTTTCGCCTCTCCCACATTTTGCAGGAAAGACGAAAGCCATAGTAATTGATAAATGCGAGGCAAAATTACGGATAACTCGTCAGAACACCAAGTATTTTGACAGGAAATGTGCTTTTCCCTCGCAATGAGCAGTGGAAAAAAATCACTCTTTCAGCTTCGGAAACAGGATTTTTACCCCTTCCAGATAGATGCGCCGGGCGTTTTCGGGAGTGGTAAATTTGCTGAACGCGCTCAGAATGTGCTCATAATAGTCTATCTCATAATTATGGAGCCCTTTTTTATGTCCTCAAGATAGGACTGACTCATGTGACACTCTTCGCGGAACATTGCGCGATCAATTTTTAGAAGACGGATTTCACGACTGATGAATGCGCCGAACTCCATGTGGTCGGCGGCTTTTTTTGCTTTTAAAATCATACTGATTTCGTTTTTAAATGTTAATAAATATAATAAACTGTATATCTGTACCCAACTGTCGGGTACAGTTTTTCCGGGGGCAAAGCGTTAACTTCGCCGAGATTTTAAAAATAACAGATAATGAAAGCAAACATGACTACTCTTTCCATATACGAACTGCGAAAGACCATAGGGCTGTGGAAAAGCCGTAAAATAACAGATTCTACCATTTCGAAACTGCTGGACCTCTATTTGGGAGTCACCGCCTACATGAACGATGAAGCGGTTTACCCCGTAGAGAATTTCTACGACCTCGGCCTGTCGTTGAAGTTCAAGAATGCACGCTGCCTGGTGGAGGCGGTCAGGCAAAGTCGTTCGTTCGGCATCGTTCCGGACGGCAATGTGTATGGAATGAAATCTTTCTACTCTTATCTTTGGAAAGCAAAAGATGCTGCGGAAAGTTTACCGGAAACATTACCGGAAGAATTACCGGAAAAGTTTCCGCAAGCGGATATATATAATTATAATATATATAATAATTATAAATCTACTAAAGATATTCCTAAAGGAAATCCGATTCCTGCGGAAGAATGTCTGGAAGCTGCCCGGCACTTCTTTCATGTCATCAACGAAAACCCGGTGCAGAAATTGCAGATCTTCATTCCGCTGATCAACCGCTTCCAGCAGGAGGAGGAACTGACACGCGGGGATGCCTGTGCCAACCTTGTGCACTTGGTGAACGAATTGCTGGTTCCTCACTTTGCGGGGCAGGAGCGTTTCATGAAATCCGGTCACAGCGGACGTCTGTGCTGGCTGAACAACCTGCTGAAGTCTGCCCATGGACAACGCCTGCTGAAGGATGCCGCAACCGCCGGAAGGCGGAAAAGGGAGCAGGCAATGCGTGAGATGCGGAGCGAGCAGCGCAACAATCATCCGCTGTGCGAGTTTGAGTGGACGGACACCGAAACCGGAATGCGCTTTTATGACGACCCGATAGAGGGAATGGTCAACATCCCTGATGATGCGTCTCCGCGCCCGGGAGCAGGGAGCGTGTGGAATGTGCTGAGCAATAACTGGGAAGGAGGGAACTTGTGAAACCGTTTTATTATCTCTGCGATTTTCCTGAACGCAAGAACGTGGGTAAGAATTATCTGGCCCTGTGTCCTAAATGCGGCAAGAAACACCTTTCGATTTCCCGCGAGACGGGATTTTACCATTGTTTCTATGCCGGATGTGATTTTCATGGCCGCCTGAAAGACTTTTGGGAAGAACGCCCGCTGTCGGCCGGGAGGGCGTATGGCGGCCCGTCCGCTTCTTTCCCTGCATCGGCGGGAAGGAAGAACGGAAGTGCGGCGTTGGCGGGTAATGCCGGTGGTGGGGAAACTTTCGTGTCCGAAGTCTCGATGATTCCCGATGACTACAAACATCTCTCGCCCGACGTGCTCGCCAGAATAAAGCCGCTGACAGATGAGCCGGAGACGGCCGACCCTGATCAGCTTGCCGCCCGCCGTTATCTTGCCGACCAGGGAATATCCCTGAAAACGGCTGTCAGTGCACATCTCGGTTGCCTGACGCACCGCTGCTTCGGTGGAAAGGACGGCAAGGACGAAAAGAACGCTGCCGGGACGATGTACCACTGCATTGCCTATGTGAACTACGTCAACGGGCAACCTGTCAACGTGAAGTATCGTTCGTGCGACCCTTCCTCGTCCGGATACACCAAATGCTGGAGTCAGGATTCGCCCACTACGCCTTGTCCGCCCTATAATATCGACTGCATCAACCCGCTGCGGATTTCCGAAGAGAGTGTTGCCCGTCTGATTGTCACCGAAGGAGGAAGGGATGTGCTGACTCTGTACGAGGCGGGCTACCCTTATGTCATCAGTGTGCCCAACGGCGCTGCAAGCGACCTTCGCAAAAGTTTCGAGGCTTTTGTTCCCTGGCTGGACCAGGTGCGCGAACTGGTGATTTGCGGTGACTGCGACCTGCCGGGGCGGACACTCGTGAAGCACCTTGCCGACTACTTCGGGTCCCGCTGCCTGTTCACCACTTTGCCCGGCGGCTGCAAGGACATATCCGATGTGCTTGTGGCATACGGTTCCGGTGTGGTGCGCGAGATTATCGACTCTGCACGTCCGCGGCATACGGCGGACATCATCACCGTAGGCGAACGGACGGATGAGGTGCTGAACGTGCTGCGTGGCGAATACGATCATGGATACGATGTGGGCTATGGCCCGCTGACCGACCAAGTGTTTCATCCCACCGATCAGGGCGGACTGATAATCGTTACCGGGAAGCCCAACAGCGGCAAGACGGATTTTCTGAATGACCTGACTTGCCACCTCATGGCCAAGACCGGGCGCTACGTCTGCTTTCTCTCTTTCGAGGTTCCCGACAAGAATAAGCACATTGCGCACCTCATCCGGCTGATGTTGGGCAAAGTGAACATGGCGGCATATACCCGGGAGCAGTTGCAGCCCATTGTCTCTTTTCTGAACGCCCACATGGTGCATCTGGATCTGCATGAGATTTCACCCACACCTACCAATATCATTGAGCGTGCGGAACGGGTGAAACGGGCTGTACCGTTGAAGTATCTCATCATCGACCCGTATCTTTTCATGGAGATGGAAAGCGGACGCTACAATACGGAAACACAGGCCATTAAGGCCATGCTGACGCAGATGCAGGCATGGGGGCGCAGCAATGGCATCTGGGTCATCATCGTGGCGCATCCCCGCAGCCTGAAGAAGCAGAGTGGAAAGGATGAACTGGAAGAAATAGACATGTACACCATTTCGGGCAGTGCCAACTGGGCCAATCTTGCCGACTTCATTTTTTCTATCAGCCGCATCAACCAGCCGGACCGCAACTATACAAGGCTCGACATGCTGAAGGTGCGCGACCAGGATTTGTGCCGGACGGGCAGCGTGTTGTTCGTGCGGCAGCCATGCGGCCGGTATGATGAGCGCGAGTCGGAACAGCAGGTAATGGCAGAAATGCAGGGCAAAGTGCTGGATAAGGACAGGCTGCCCTGGATTGAACTGTTGAAAAAGGAAGAGGGATGAAAACGCTACGCCGCCCCCTCTCACAAAAAGAGGAGTTCGTACATTTGTTCTGAAAAATCATGCAAAAGTAGGAATTTTAGGGGCAGGAATCAAATGTTTGGTTGTTTTTCCGGGGTTTTACTCCTGAAAGTCCGGGGATTTACGCATGAAATGCCGGGTGTTTGCAGCAGCAACGCCCGGCATTTGCTTTGTAAACGTCAGGGTTCTCCCAGCGCTTCCACGATTGTGTGCACTTGAAGCGGCGTGTAGCATTTGGCGTTGGGAAGCATGCCGCTGGCCCGGAGTTGTTCTTGAAGTCCGGGTTTGAAGGCTATCCAGCGGTTTAGTTTCCGGACAGCGGCTTTGGGTGTGATGTAAGGGCTGTAAAGCATGGCCAGCTCGCTTTTGCTGTAACTGCGTATGGTGAATGAGGATTTTTCCATTGGAACATTTTTATTACGATTGTTGATGTAAAGTTAATGAAAAATGACGGGGTATGAAAGCATGTGCAGAGGTTTATTGCGTCATAAGGTGCCATAAGCCGCGGTAACTCTCCTTATGGTGTGCAAGGATGCGCAAAGGGGTGAGAAGGGGTAGCAGAGTGGGGTGGAGGAGGTATCTTTGCATTGTCAGAAAAGGAGCTCCTGAGAGATTTGACAATCGAGAATTGAAAAGTGAAAAAGTAACAACCATTAAAAAAGTAAAGATTTATGGCAAATGCATTGGTAGTGCGTACACAGCGCTACAAAAAGATTGGAGATAAGACTTCTCCGCTGGTTTATACCCTGAAAAGAAAGCCGCGCGATGCGAAGATGTATGATTTGAAGCGTATCGCGGAAGAGATTGAGGCTTTGGGTGGCATGTCGGCGGAAGATGTGCTGCACGTGGGCAAGGCAATCGTGAGAAACATACGTGAGAAGTTGGCGGACGGAAACAGTGTCCGTCTGGATGATTTCGGGATTTTCCGCACTTCGTTCCATTGTGTGGCTACGGAGCTGGAAAAGGACTGTACGGTGAAGAACATCGATAAGGTGCGGGTCAACTTCAAGGTTGCCGGTACGTTGCGACTGGTGAACGATTCGGTAGCCACCACGAAAGGCGCTCCGAATAACATTACCTACGAACTGGTTTCTGCCGACGGCGGCAGTTCTTCGGGCGGAACAGGCGGCCTTCCGGACGATGGGGAAGAGGAAAACCCGTTGGGATGAGAAGAGTGATGAACAAGTTTTTATGAACAATTTAAAATGAAGAAGAAAATGAGTAAAAGTGCAGGTATTTGGGATACAATTCTGAAAGTGGTGATTGCAGTGGCCTCGGCAGTGCTGGGCGTGTTCGGGGCAAATGCGATGACGGTGTAGGAGGGGAGATGTCCTGGCAGTGTAAGAGCGCAATGCTCTTTGTTGCATGTTTTGTTTAGAAGGCGCCGGTTGGCGCCTTCTTTTTTTTCTCTACAAAGCCTACGGGCATATCCACATGGGCATATCCCAGTTTGTCCAGACGGACGGCTACTTTGCTTTTTCCGTTTAGGATGACGAGTTCTCCTTCCAGTCCGGCCAGCGGGCCTTTTATGACTTTTACGGCGTCGCCGGGAGCGAGCGGGGCGCTGCACATCTCCACTGCCTCCTGACTGTAATCGAGCATGAAGCGGAATTGTGCCATTTGCTCGTCGGGGATTACGGCGGGCGCACTTTCACCGCGCAACACCATATAGCGGTTGACGGCTTGCAGGCTTAGCGGAAGCGCACGTTCCTGCGGAGTGACGTGCACGAATATCATCATCGGAATTATCAGGCGGTCCACCCGTTTGCGGCGGTCGCTCCACTGGTGAATCTCACTCTGAATGGGCAGATAACATTCAATGCCCATAGCGGCGAGCCGCCGGGCTGTCCTCTTCTCAAGGCATGACTGCACGTAAGCCACCAGCCATTGGCGACGAACGGCGTCGGTTTCCGTTTCTGTGTATTTGGTACTTTGCATTGTTTTTGTGATCCATTAGTTTAAAAGGTACGTGCGACGGCAGCGCTCTACCGCCGCAACGTACCGACAAACAAACAAATATAAGCCCGGAGACGGGGACAGTATTTCATGTAGAAGTACCCCGGACTTATGGGGTATATGCTATTTACGGTCGGAGGTGCTGCCATAGCCGTATCCATAACCGTAGCCATATTTCTTGCCGTAACCATAGTACTTGCCATACTTGCCGTAGCCGTAGTAATAGCCGTATTTCTTCTTTTTCATATCCAGCCCGTTGATGACGGTGCACAAATTGGGCAAACGATTATTGTTGTACAACTCGTTGATCAGTTGGTAATCGTTCTTATGTGTATAATCGGCGCGGCAGACATAGATACTGGCGTCGGCCACACGAGCTATAAGTTGCGTATCGGTCACCATGCCGATAGGGGCGGTGTCAAGCACGATATAATCGTAATCTTGTTTCAATATTTCAACGGCATCTTCTAAAGATTGGCGTGCCAGCAGTTCCGTTGGGTTGGGTGGTATGATTCCGCCGGGCAATACGCTGAGATTGGGAGATATGCCGGAAGGTTGTATCATGGAACGCAGATCGGTGCTTTGGGGGGCAGACAAATATTGGGTGATGCCATACTCCTTGTGGGAGATGTGGAACACTTTGTTCAGTCCCGGCTTGCGGATGTCCAGCCCGACGATAATCACTTTCTTTCCCAATAATGCCAGGCTGACAGCCAAATTGGATGCGATGAATGTTTTTCCCTCACCACTCATGGTGGATGTGATGAGAATTACTTTCTTGTCCGGATCACCCAGAATGAAAAGCAGGTTGGTGCGCAGGCTCCGGAATGTTTCCGCCATAATATCATTGTCGTTTTCGCGGACGGCTATGGTATGAGTGTGTCCGGCTTCCGGTTCGGTAAGGGGAAGATCGCCGATAATGGGTACAGCGGTGAGTTTCTCTACATCGGCACGTCCCTCAATACGGAAACTGAGGAGATTCAGGATGTAAATAATCCCTGCCGGAATACCGAGTCCAAGTGTGAACGCAATCATGTAGATTGACTTACTATTGGGAGATACCGGGAAATCATCTGCCAATGCATCGTCTATGATTTTGGCATTATTGGCGGTAGCAGCCAGTGCGATGTTGTTTTCCTCGCGTTTCTGCAATAGCATGAGATAAAGTCCAGCTTTGATTTCCTGCTGGCGCTGGATGCTGACGAAACGGCGTTCCTGTGCAGGAGCGTTACTGATGCGTCCGGCGTATTTGCCTGCCTGACGGTCGAGGTCGGCTTTGGTGATGAGCAGTCCTTTGCGTGTGCTGGTAATGGTGGTGATGATACCGGCACGCATATCCTGTATATTGCTGTCGAGACGGCGCACAACAGGGTTGGCTTCCGAAGAAGTGCGCAGCAGTCGGTTACGTTCCAGAATCAGGGCATTATATTGGGCTATAAGGCCGGATAGGGTGGCGTCGTTCAGCCCCACGTTGGCAGGTAGGGTGGAGGTTGCATTTTCCGGCTTTTGAATGTATTCGGAGAGATACTGAATCAGATTGAGCTGTGTGCCGTTTTCCACGCACAGCTTTTCGTAGGCGGACTGTTCGCTGACGGCAAGCTGTGCGTCGTTGCTGAGGTCGGTGAGGCCTGCTTCGCGTTTGAAGCTTTCCAGCTCCTGCTCCGTAGTGCCTAATTCCTGATTGATGACGGAGATGCGTTCGTCAATGAACCGGGCGGTATTCTGCGCCACTTCGTTCTTGTCGTTGTTGGCTTTTTTATTATATATTTCTATCAGCTTGTTTATAAAATCCTCGCCGCGTTTCTTATTCGTGTTTTTCACCGATACGGTAACAACGGAAGTGCTTTTGCTGGTCGGTTCAATGGACAAGGCTCCCCGGTATCCTTTGGCTACGGACAGGGGATTGACAATGCTTACATCTATATTACCGCTGCCTGTGGGGGGAACAGAAGGGTTGGACATAAAAGTGAGTGTACCGGCCTCACCGGAGAGAACGGCTGGTAATTTCGTGAAATGTTTGCTGACGGTATTTTCTCCAATGGTTGCCGTCACATCTATCTGTTGGTCGGAGTGATAGCTGATGCTCAGAAGTATAGGGGCAGACATGCGTTCGGCATCTTCGGGCAGGAAATGCACAAGTATTGGGGATGAACCGTATAAATCGATTCTGTTGAATCCGCTTTCGCCTGAATAGCTAATGTATAAGCCCAGTTCGCTGACTACATCCTTGATGAGCGATTTGCTGCGGAGAATTTCTATTTCATTGTCAATGTTTTTAGCGGACGATATGAAGCCGAAGTTCTCGAATGCACTGAGATCACCGCCGGAATTTCCACCTTTCTTGTCATCCTTGATAATGATGGATGCGTTGATATTGTACACCGGAGTAATGGTTTTCAGATAGAGCCATGCACATGCCATGCAGAGAACGATTGAGGCTATAAACCACGGCCAGCGGATGACATATTTGAAAAGTGTAGCCTGCCAGTTGGTTTTCTCTTCTTTTTCTTCGAACAAGTCGTCGTATATTTCTTCTTTCACGTCCGTAATTTTTTTTATTTACAGTTTTGTCTTTCTGTCTCACTTATTTGGTAATTGCTATAATAAGACTCGCCAATGAAACCAGTGAGCCGACAACCGAGAACCAGATAGTGGTGCTGCTACTGATATTGGATGTTTTTGCCTTGGTCTTATTGGGGGTGACATATAAAATGTCATTCTGTTGCAGGTAGTAATAAGGTGATTGCAGAATGTCCTGATCGTTCAGGTTGAGCGTCACAATCTCACGTTTGCCGGTATTGTCTTCACGAATCAGCTTCACGTTATCGCGAATGCCGTAGATAGTCATATCGCCTGCCATGGCAAGGGCTTCGAAGATATTGACCTTTTCGTTGGAGATGGTAAATGTTCCCGGACTGCCCACTTCGCCGATGACTGAAATTTTATAATTAACCATGCGTACGGTGACAATGGGTGTTCCACGAAACTGGGATTTGAGTTTGTCCTTGATGTACTGTTCGGCTTCTCCTTTGGTGAGGCCGCCTAAGTGGATAGTACCCAATACGGGAAATTCCACATTTCCGTCATTGTCTACGAGATATTGTTGCAGCGCAGGCTGGGAAGTAAGGGATCTGTTGCCGGTGTTGCTGGCGGGAGTTGCTATGGTCAGGTTGAACGGTTCTGCCAGTTCGGGTTCTTCAGGACAGCTCACTACGATTGTCAGCAAGTCTTTCGGCATGATGCGGGCATCATATAGGGTCATGCTGCGTGTGCTTGTATCGGCTGAGGCAATCTGGCCCAAATCATTCTGCAGATAAGGCACTTTCTTGTAGCTTTGGCATCCTGTCAGTAGCAGAGGCAATAATAAAAATATCAGATTTCTTCTTTTCATGTGTTTTTGGTTTTTAACTTTCAATACTCAAGCTTCGATTCACTTCAATAGGCCTCTTTATCTCCTCTTATCAGGTTTTTTACGGTTTTGTAAATGATGTATAGGTCGAGCATGAAAGTCCAGTGTTCCAGATACCAGATGTCTCGTTCCACGCGGCCTTCCATTTGCCACAGTTCTTTGGTTTCGCCACGAAAACCGTTGATTTGCGCCCATCCGGTGATGCCGGGTTTTATGAGATGCCGCACCATGTATTTGTCAACCAGCTTGGAATATTCTTCGGTGTGTTTCAGCATGTGAGGACGAGGCCCCACTACGGACATGCTGCCCAACAGGACGTTGATGAACTGCGGAAGTTCGTCGATGTTGCTTTTGCGTAGGAAATTTCCCAACTTCGTTTTGCGCGGATCGTTTTTGGTGGCCTGCATGGTGTCACTGTCTTTGTTTACGCGCATGGAACGGAACTTGTAGCACCAGAACTCTTTGCCGGCTTCTCCACTGCGTTTTTGCTTGAAGAAGATGGGACCGGGTGAGGTGATTTTTATGGCTGTGCCTATTATCAGGTATATCACAGGGAAAAGCGTGCACAGAAAAAGCAGTGAGAAAAGAATGTCGAACATTCGTTTGAGAAGTCTGTTTTCCGGCTGCGCCAATGGTTCCTGACGGATGTATAGAATGGGAACGTTGCCCAACATTTCAAAATGCATGTGGCGTTTGAGGTATCTGCGCACATCGGGCACACTGTAAAAGTGTATAAGATGATTTTCACAGTAATTGATGATGGGCAGAATTTCCTTGCTGTATGATGAAGGAAGTCCGCAGTACACGTGTTCTGTTGGGCTATGTTGGATGTAAGGAAGTGCATGTTGGGGAAGGCCCAAATAAGGGCATTGTTCGGGATAGAGTGGGGAAGGCGCTTCCGCAAAATAGCCGATTATCTTGAAACCGGATGCTGCATTTCCTGTCATTTCATGGTAAAGCTCAATCATGTTTTCACCGTCGCCTAAGAGTATGGTGCTACGGGAGTTGCCGCCCGAACGACGATAGGACTTTAAAATTTGGCGGAAAGTCAGCCGGTAGATAGTTAAGCAAATAAGAAAAAAGAAATAGAACGAGACAAAAAAACGCGCGGAAAGAGTTCCGAAATCGGCAAGACTGATAAGGCTGATGAATACTACTGCATGGAAAAAAGTGTTGCGTATGGCACGTGTCACAATCCGTTCCGGACGTACAATGCGTTCATGAAGAATAATGCCTTTGGAGTAGTTACAGGTAATATAGACCAGGTTCAGAAGGACCAATAGGCGGGGGAGAGAATTGGCAAATGTTTCGCCGAGTGTCTGGACATCTATTATATGATATAATACTATGAAGATAGTATTCAATATACATAAATCACCGGCAATGATGATTAACTTGATGACTTTATTAAATCGTAATACTTGTTTCATGGATTTGTAATACGTTTATAATCAGTTTTTTCCGATAAAAAAAGAATTAGGCCGTACTCTTTAATTGCTTGTTCCTGTTTTTATGTTCTCTTACTTACAAGGTAAGAGAATAAATGAGGCATAGTAAATAGTCTCTCTCTTTTCGTTAACATCTGATTATTACACATTAACGATGCTTATTATTGTTTAAATTGAGAAAATGATGTCAGAGAATAGAATAAAACAGGAAAGAAAAATGTGTAAATAAAATCGAAATGAACGCAATAATGAAAAATAGTTTTTATTTATATTTTATGAGGTTTAATACCATATAATTTGATTAAAATATAAAATCGTTTGTTTATTTGTTGATTTTTTTTCTACCTTTGTCCCCATAAATCTCATTCTCTTACCTTGTAAGTAAGAGAATGAGATAGATATTTTAGCTTTTTCTTTGTATATGTGAATATATTTTACATTTTAACTTACCTTTTTTTCTTTTTCTTTGGATAGATTCTTGAAATGACTTTCCTGTTGGCTTTGCTCATTGCATTGTTGTTGAAGGAGGCGAGATAAACGTTTGTTACTTTTTCGGAGCTGTGTCCCAGGCCTTCGCTTATCATGGCAATGGCTACTCCCTCTTCTTTGGCGGTGGTGGCCCAAGAGTGGCGCGCCACGTAGGAGGTGAGTGGCACGTTTAGATGCAGCATTTTGGAAAGTTGGTGCAGATGTTGGTTGTAAAGGCGTAAGGCGCTTTTGTATTGCCGGTAGCCTTCCGAACCGGTGGACGAAAGTATGGGTAGGAGATAGGGGGATTGGGAATGTTTGTTAGTGTACCGGCGCAGGATGTCGGCAGCGTAAGGTTCGATGTAGACCGATAGCTGCTGGCGGGTTTTGTGGCGGTAGTAATAAATGGTGTTATGCCTCATGTCCGTCTTGCGAAGATAGACGAGGTCGACAAATGGAATTCCTCTGAGGTAAAAACTAAGCAGGAACAGGTCGCGGCTGAAGCATAAATGAGGATGCTGCTCCAACTTTAACTGTGAAAGGCGGCGTATAAGGGCGGGAGAGATGGCCCGCTTGGTGGTAGGCTCGTATCCTGTGAATACGAAGCGAAACAGTTCGTCGGCAGATGTGGCATCGGGAATGCCTTGTACGTACGCTTGGTTGAAGATGGAGCGCAGCATACGCATATAGGCTGATATGGTGTTGTGGCGCCGCCCTTTCTGGAGCAGGCTTTCTTCGTATTTCTTAATCAGTCCCGGTGTGAGTTCTTTGAAGGTAAGAGGTATGTCTCCGGTGAATTTTCGGAAACTTTTAATGGCGCTGGTGTACAGATTGGCGGTTCCATAGCGTCCGGCATTTTGGGCTTCTTCGATCGCACTTTGTGCGAAAGTATATATTGTGGTCATAATCTGAATTTTAAGATGAATAACGTTTTTGATAAACAAGCTGTCTCATAAAAAGATTTGAGACAGGAAGCTGTTTAGGCATAGAATAAGTTAATATTCTATATAAATTCAGATATGACCGGTCCGGACAACCCCGTAGAAACGTCAGAGTATGCCCGAACGCACTCTACTCAATGTCTCCGGAGTCATCAGCAGATAGGAAGCAATGTGCGACAAGGGAGCCCGCTTGATAACTTCAGGCTGGTGCTGCATCAGCAGGTTGTAACGCTCGCGTGCAGTTTCGAACCGCCAGGAGTCGGCTTTTATTTGTGAAGTGATGAGGGAATATTCGAGTATTTTGCGGTAGAACATATTGATTTCCCAAGACACTTCGGTGAGCAGCATCAGCTTGTCATAAGGCAGCAAGTAGACAATGCTGTCTTCAAGCGCCTCAATCATGAGGTGGGTGGGCTCTTTCTTCAGGGTACTTTCAATGCAGATGATAATGCAACCTTCATAAGAGAAATGTTCGGTGACGTCCTTGCCGTTTTTATAGTAGAACTGGCGCAACATGCCTTTGCCGACGAATACAAGATTATGGCTTATTTGTCCTTCTTTCAATAGAATCTCTCCTTTTTCCACTTCTTTGCGGATCAGGACTTCTTCTATTTGCCGTCTGCCTTCGGGAGCCATGCCGGGATAACGGGAGTTGACTGTAAGGTCCACCGTCTCTTTGAGTAATGTATCCATAACGATTATGTAGGGTTGGGTGTCATTTAGCATGGCAAAGATAGGAAAATTATTTGATATGTATCAATCTCATCTTTTTTTCATTTCCGTATCTTTGCGCGATTTTTACCATAACACATTCTACAATATAATGATACAGCAGGAAAATTTAAAGAAACGGCTTGCCAAGCTGGCGGCTCCTATCTTTATTGAGACGCTACTTATTATGATGCTCGGCGCGGTGGACACCGTCATGCTGAGTCGCCATTCGGATAACAGTGTGGCTGCCGTAGGCGTGGTCAATCAGATTATCATGCTGACGTTTCTGGTGTTTGAAGTGATAAATCTCGGTACTTCCGTACTGTGTTCACAATATATCGGTGCGCGCTTGCATAAGCAGGTGGTGCAGGTGGTGGGAGTTTCCATTTTGGTCAATCTGGTGGTGGGCATCACTATCAGTATGCTGTTGTTCGGCTGTGCAGGGCCTATTCTGCGCCTGATGGGGCTTGGGCCTGAACTGATGCAGGATGGCATGGACTACATGCGCATTGTGGGAGCGTTCGCATTCTTTCAGGCATTATCCCTGACTCTTTCCGCTTCGTTGAGAAGCGCCAATAAGGCGGTGTATCCGATGCTGGTTACGGTGGTGGTCAATATCCTTAATATAATAGGCAACTATTCTCTGATTTTCGGACGTTTCGGATTTCCGGAATTAGGGGTGGAGGGGGCTGCTATCTCCACTGCCTTCAGCCGGGGTGTATCGATGATCATTCTGTTCGTAATCCTGTTCCGCAAGCATATCCATAGTTTCCCGCGGGTTTATTTCCGTCCGTTCCCATGGGTGGAGCTGAAGAATCTGATGAAGGTGGGGCTGCCTTCTGCCGGGGAGCAGCTTTCTTACAGCTCGTCGCAGGTGGTAATCACTTATTTCATCAATATGCTGGGAGTGGAGGCGCTTGCCACACGTACCTACTGCGTCAATATTATTATGTTCGCCTATCTGTTCAGCATCTCTATGGCACAGGGCGGAGCGATATGTATCGGGCATCTGATAGGGGAGAAAAAACCGCATGCCGCTTTTCTGATGGGGAAGTATGTGATGAAGAAGTCTGTAATGATCACTGTGATCCTGTCCGGCATACTTGCGCTCTTCGGGCATACGATTTTTGGCTGGCTGACGTCCAATCCCGAGATTATCAGAATGGGGGCTACTGTCCTGATGATTGATGTCGTGCTGGAGATAGGACGTCCCATCAATATTTTTGCTACGAATGCACTGCGTGCGGCAGGAGATGTGAACTATCCGTTCTATGTGGGGCTGGTGGTGATGTGGAGCGTGGCTGTGGGGCTTGGCTATCTGTTCGGAATTCCGTTTGGCTGGGGCATTTGCGGCATGTGGGTTGCTTTCCTGCTGGACGAAAACATCCGGGGGGCTATCTTTGTCCGCCGTTGGTACAGCATGAAGTGGGTGAGCAAGAGTTTCATTAAATAGCATTTGTTTTATGGCGTTTGAAGGGGAGCTTGGAAATTTATTAATTTTTTTCTGTCCTTTTAGATTTTGAGTGTTAACGTGTTATCTCTTTTCTTGTCGGATTGCAGAAAAAAATATGCAGGAAAGATTTGCATAGTCCAAAAGTTTACCATACATTTGCACCGCATTTGAGAAGAATGCTGGTTACACTAAGGAAGTTTGGGTGAGTGGCTGAAACCACCAGTTTGCTAAACTGACGTACGGGTAACCGTACCGGGGGTTCGAATCCCCCAGCTTCCGCAAAGAAAGCATCGGTTTGTAAAAGCCGGTGCTTTTCAAATCGGTGGATTCGTCTAACGGTTAGGACACATGCCTCTCACGCATGCAATACGAGTTCGATTCTCGTATCCACTACAAAGTTTTTTTGTAAAATGTTTGAATGCACTCTTAGCTCAGTTGGTAGAGCAACTGACTCTTAATCAGTGGGTCCAGGGTTCGAATCCCTGAGGGTGTACGAATTTTAAACACGAAAAGAAAAGTTCTGAAAATTATTGATTTTCAGAACTTTTCTTGTTTTAGGGCTCTCTCTGCAAAATAGGGGGAGAGGAGGTTATAGATTTCATCCCGGCAAGATGCTCTTACCGGGATGATGTGAATTGTTACTGTCAATATAATATGATTTAAGAGTAAGGTTCTTGTTGTCTTACTTCAGGTCTGGTAGGGTTCGGGGTACGAACTGTTGACTACTATTTTCTGGCGTATACACACGTCCTCCTCCATATCGCGTATTTCCCTCACCGTTATTGGTATATCCGACATAATTGTCGTATGATGAACCGGCACCAGGGAAAGGTTCCCCGGAATGATTCACATACATGTTGGCTTCCCAGTCCGGCCGTAGTAATACGCTCGCCAGTGAGCTGGGTTCCCAGCGTTTCTTGCCTTCTTTGTCGTAATAGAAATTGAGTCCTATCGAACTGTTGGCAGCACCCAGTGTACAGAACACACATTCCAGTTGGTCGGTAACAGGGTCATAGGTCATTGTGTTGCTCTGTGCTACGTAGGGTACCCTATTATAGGCCTTATATACTGCAGATAGCAGTTGGGACTGCTGGGTAAGGAGAATAGTGACTTTTTTATAGTCGAAGTCGTCCTTGTCAATGCCTAGAAATTCTGATGCTTTGAACAGATGCACTTTATATTTGGTAGCTGCACGACGGATGCGAATCAGTTCGTTATTACTGCCATTATTCAACGAATAGCTGTATTGCACTATGTAAGTGTCGTAAGGTACAGGTTTCATATAAATTTCGTTATCACTGGCTGTGTATTGGTTGGCAAATATCACGCGTCCGTCCGGACTGTCATTACCTGAAATATTGCTTAAGTTAACTGAATCGGGGCGGAAGAGGAAAGCGTTGATCTTGAATTGTTTGTCTACATCCTTATCGGCTTTATTGAAGATAAACGAAGGGTAATCGGACAGACTGGGTGTCAGCGGTTCATTTGTGTTTATTCCTGCCGGAAAGCGTCCTTTGAGTTCAAACTGCCGGTTAGTCAGTTCATAAAACTCGATGAGGAGATGATGATTCTCTGTCCACTTCAGTTCATTGAAGGGACTGTTGGGACGGTTCAATTCCACAGCATTCAATTCATTGTAGAAAAAGCTCATATAGATGTACTTGTTCAACTTTAGTTTTATGTATTGCGTCAGGGAGGCCCCTTTCTGGTCGAATGCGATAAAGGTTGCACCACCTTCAAATTGTGCGCGGTCCAGATCCATTAACCTGGGTGAAGTTATGTGTATGATACGCTTGGTTGAATCAGTGGGGCTGATATCGGCGGTAGCACTCCAGCCTGCGGGGAGCATTGCTTCGATACGTTCCACATTGTTTGAACTAGTATACGGCACGCTGATGGTATGCCCTTCACGAAGAAATACGATAATGGAATCCACTCCATTATGATCTTTCAGTGCAAGGTTTCCCGGCTTAAGCTTGAAGTTAATTCCCAGCAAGGGGATATTGTAGGAGGTGCCATCGTGCAGGCTGATGGTGATTGAGGTACCGTCATCTGCTTTCACCACGCTTTCGATGATTGGATCCACCGACAGAGTTTCTCCTTTGTCTCCTTTGGGTCCAGTGGCTTTTATTTTTTGCCCGCCGTCCAATATGAATGTATAGTTATTCTCTTTCGGGTACTTGATGGTCCAATAGTAGTTTTCGTCTGCGGGGTTGTCAGGGTCTTTGGCGGCACTGATAAGGGGAGTATCTCCGTTTATTCCGTCCTTTCCGGGATCGCCCTTGTCGCCCTTTTCACCCTTGTCACCAAGGGCTTTATCTTGGGTTTTCACGCCATTGATAATCCAGTAGCCATCATCACTGATGCCCACAACAGGGGAGCGGCCGTCTGTTCCGTTTTTACCGTCGCGTCCATAGGGAATGAAGAACTTGTAGGTATCCAATGTTATGTCTACTCCTATGGTATCCTTTTGTCCGTTATTTTCTACAATTCGGTAGTCAAATCCGGTAACGGTAGGTTTGTTTGCCAGAATGGTATAGAGATTTTTCAGTTCTACGATTTCATTGTTAATGCGTAGAATCTCCGCGTTGATCCCGGTAATCTCGGCTGACAATTGATATTGGCGACTGTATAAAGTGCTTATATCTTCTTTGTGACAGGCTGTGACCAGCATAAGTAGTCCCAGCAGGCTTTCTATGACAAATATGGTCTTTTTCCGTTTCATTTCGGTATACTTTTATTGATAGAAATTGATGTTTGGAATATCTGATCAGGAAGCATCAGCGGCTTCCCAGTCTTTTTTGGTTAGCGATAGCGGCGGTGTCACCTTTCTCGGCAGCCATGTGAAAATAGTGTGATGCCTTTGTTGGATTATTTTCAAGTGCTGCACAAACTCCCAGGAGGTTCCATGCCCGATAGTCATCCAAGAGGTGTGACAGGTAAGCGGTAGCCATGCTGGTGTCATTTTTATGCAATGCGATGGCGGCCATGTAGATGCGTGCTATCGGGGCTTCTGGATAGAACTTGAAGGCGATGCCCGCACACTCATTGAATGCTTCGGAATACATCGGGTAGCAGTTGGTTACGGCTATCATTTCTTCCACACTGAGTTTCTCCGGTTGTGTATGTATAAGTCGCGTTGCTCGTTCGATGGTAAATGGAACAATCGTGTAATGAAAAGTATATTCGTTGCGTCTTAACTGCGGATATAACTCGTTCAGCATGCTTCTGTAAGCTGACAAATGTGCAAGTTTGTTTTGACGTGTCTCCACATCCGCATCACTCCGGAGAATGGCAAGTGCACGTTCTTTTTCAGGATTTTCCCAGGCCTGTAACAGGCGCTCAAGTCCATTCCAGTCTTCGGCGTGGCCTCGGCTCTGAATCTGGCTTTCGGGATAATTGAAGTTTTTGGCAATGTGGGAGGCGATGGCCTTTGCGCGGTTTTGGCTGAGTAGGATATTGAAATCATGCGGTCCTTCGGGCGAGGCATATCCGTCAATGGAAATGGAGCTGATGTAGATATCCTCATCGTTGGTAAGCTCTTGGAAAGCTGTAGCTATTTTTCCCAGTTCTTTCAGATTGTCTCCCAACTCAGGTCGTATGTCCCATTTCGAAACAGGGAAGTACAAGTGTGCCTGTCGACTCAGGGAACGTTCCTTACGTATGACTGTGTCAGGTTGCAGGTAGTCGAAAGCGAACTCTCCGTTCGAGAAGGGATTTGTCAATAGGGTCGCAGCAGGCAACACTTCTATTGCAGTCGGTGTGGAATGGAGTTGTGGTTTATTCCGGCGGAATTTCCAGAAAAGCGATACGCCGTTCTGCCAGATGAAGTCGTCATGGCTGTGCCGTATAGTACGTATGCCGTCGAATTCTCGTTTGTTGACCCACACCAGACCGCTGCTTATCTCCAGTCCCAGCTTTTGCGTAAGTGCAAAATGAACTGCGAGGTCACCACCCAACCCGATTGACAAGGGGCGTTGCTTGGGAGATATTCGACTTTTATCACTCAGGGAGTGTGCTTGCGCGTGAAATTTTTGCAGGTAGATTCCCGGCTTTACCAACAGTGATATGGGCTGTTCACGTCCTTCGGGTACGTGGCCAAAAAGGCGGTTGAAATTGAACACTGCCTGTAACGAAACTTCCCAGTAACGTGATTCACTGTAGATTTGCGAATAGGGAACTGACTTGATATAGACATTGTTTCCTTGATTCTCCCATATGCCCGCGTTGTCAGGGGCTGTCTGGTAATTATCCTTTCCTCCTAATATAGTATAAGGATAATAAGTCATAGCATCCTCCGTTCCAAGGCGAAAGTTCTCCGCTGACCGAGGTGAGAAGCCGCGCATTCGGCCTACGGATACTCCCATTTCGATTCCAAAAAATGGTGAAAACTTGTAACCGGGCTTGAGGGAAACTTTGTTACCCCAAAAATCATGTTTGTTTGTCAGTGAGCTCATGTCGCCGAACATGAATGGTACGGAATAACCCGCACCGATGTACCAGTATCCGGTAGTTTCAGGATAATTCTCCTTCTCTCTGAAGGTGTAGGGAGAGTAGGGACGTATACTGTCCTGAGCTACGGATTTCGCAGACAATTTGCAGGCTGCCAAAGGTAATAGGATGCATGTGAATAAAATTCTTGTTACTCTTTTCATACGTTCACATATAAAATTATATATTATTGATGATTTTGTTGCAAAATTAACTCCTTATAGTAAGAGATTAAAACATCTGTGATGGACATCTTGAATGAGCAATATATTGATATGCAGATGATTATTTGGTTATGTGATGTACATTTAAAGGCAACTTGCACGCACCTCCGGGCCGGTAATGGGTGGAGGAAGGTTTTGCCTAAAATAAAATTATTCACAGCGAGCTTTTAGAACTGTTTTATGAAATCATCCAAAGTCATATTCTCAATTTGCATTTTTTCTTTCAGACGCATTTTCTTTCTTGAAATGCTTCCTTTAGCTATATGATAGATTTCCGAAAGTAAGGAGAGCGAGAACTCCATCTTCAATAGACATGCAAAACGTATTTCTTCTAATGTAAGTTGCGGATATGCTTTTTCCAAACGAAGAGTGAAATCATTGAAACATGCATTCGTGTTCTGTATGATAATATCCCATTCTTCCTTTTTCATATGCATAGCTCCTTGCGAATTCTGGCTTTTCATCAGAATAGGTACGGTTAAGGCATTCAGGCGCTTGTAATATTCAACGCTCTGATTTAGTGATTCTATTTCGATAGCTTCACGATCATGCTTTTCCTGCAAATACTTTATTTCTGTTTCCCATTGGCTATTTTGGAGACGAACCATTGCCAGTTCCTTTTCCTTTAGAGACATCTCAACTTTTTTCTTGGATTGTTTTATACGGAAAACTAGTGATGTTCCCGAAAGCAAGATGAAAGATAAGAGGATAGCCAGCCTGTAATAAGAGAGCTCATGTTCTGAAAGTTCTATGTTCATTTGGGCAATTCTTCTCTGTTGGCGTTCGTGTTCCTGAAAAGCATTCAGGTTGCTAATGTATCCCGCCTTATTGTTCATCTCAAGAGAATCTCTGCAACGGATACTCTTTTCCGCATATTCACATGCGGATTGAAAATCTTTCTTCTCCTTTTTCAACAAAGATAGTTTATGATATACACCTTGTCTCTCTTTTAGGGATAGCTTTTCAATATCCTTCATAAAAATAGACTCTGCTTCTTTTAAGCGGTGCATTTTCAGAAATATATTACCTTTGAGTATAGTGCATGTCATTTTAAAGTTATACGAATGTCCGTCTTGCAAGGCTATGTCCGTATAGTATAAAGCTGAATCAAGCATATTCATGGCTAGATAAACTCTGGCAAGATCTTTATTATATTCAGCTTTGGCCAGTTTTTTTTGTGGAGGTACCAGCTCAAGTGCCCGATGCAGCCGATTTCTTGCTTTTATGTAATTTTTCTCAGAAATGCGAAGTTCTGCGAGTTCATGCATAGCCTCTGCCCTGAGAGTGGAATCTTTTAATTCGCAGGCAATGTCGAGAGCACGCTCCAGGCATTCTTTTTCCATGCCATGCATCATTTTGAAGCGATAAATATATGCTTCACCTACTTTGATGGCAAATAACATCCTGATATTTTGCCCTGCAAATTTTTCGGCTTGATTATAAAAAGCATTAGCTCTCAGGAAAGCATACCTGCCAGCATATATTCTTCCTAAGAAAAAATATAACTGGCACAAACGGCTAGAATCCTTTTGCTCTGCAAAATGGCTCAAAGCAAGATCTGATTTGTCAGGTAATGCAGGGATGTCGGGAACGAGCATCTTGGCCTTAACCAATAAATAATAATAAAATACTTTGTCGGATTTCCGCAAAGTGGTTGTATCCATATCAAGTATTTGCCTCAAGGATTTTTCAGGCATTGTTTCCAAAGAATCTTCCAGTACAAGCAACGACGGGCTATAAATGTTGCTTTGTTGATGACCACATGAGAATAAACACATGACCAGCATTAATGCAATTAAATATGTTCCCAACCGCATATCTTTAACTTTTAATATACCGTTTTTGTCTTTTGGCACTATGAATCTTAAGATAGGGCATTCGTTGGTGATGCCCGACCGTCTGTTCTATCATGCTAAAAGTAATTTATGTATTTGTTTAGTTTTCCATTGCAAAGGAAATAGCTTTTCTCTCGTAAAACAATTTTTATTATGTACATAGTGCTATATGCAAACAGTTGTATAACTGCTGTTTAAGCTTTTTGCTAGATGTACATATTGTATATAACATGGTATCTATATAGAAAAATATCTTCTGCATATCCTGTTCTTTTCTATGCTTTCCTTTTGTGTCTCTTACAAATTTGTGAGGCAAAAGCTCGATGGTAAACAATTTGGGAATGGAATTGTTTTTACAGAAAAACAAAGTCATGAAAAATTTTACGTTTATCTTATTAATAGCTGCTGCAGCCGCCAGTTCCATGCCACAGCGTGTTCTTTCGTGCACAGGAATCACCTTGACTGCCAAAGACAGTTCACGAATTGTTGCCCGCACCATTGAGTGGGGAGGGAGCAATCTTCACAGCCAGTACGTCATCGTGCCACGTGGTTATGAGCAATATTCCTATGTGCCGGAAATAAACGGGTCGGGAATGAAATTTACAGCCAGATATGGTTATGTGGGCTTGGCCGTTGAGCAAAAGGAATTTATAGCTGAAGGTTTGAATGAAGCTGGCCTTTCAGCCGGTTTGTTTTATTTTCCAGGATACGGTAAATACGAAGAATACAATCCCTCGTTGCGCACTTCGAGTATAGCTGATTTGCAACTGGTATCATGGATATTGGGTAACTTCACGAATGTGGATGAAGTTAAAGATGCGATTCGTAGGGTGCATGTCGTTTCCATTGATCCTCGGGCTTCAACTGTGCACTGGCGCATTGCGGATGACACCGGACGTCAATTGGTTTTGGAAATCATAGATGGTGAACCTCATTTTTATGAAAATAAACTGGGGGTACTGACTAACTCACCGGATTTTGAATGGCAAATGACGAATCTTAATAACTATGTCAATCTTTTTCCGGGCAGTGCGGAGACGAAATCATTGGGTGATATCGTACTTACCCCATTTGGTTCAGGCAGTGGCTTTTTAGGTATTCCCGGCGATGTTACTCCTCCTTCCAGATTTGTACGCGCCGCTTTCTTCCAGGCTTCTGCTCCACAGCAGGATGCTGGCGAAGAAACTGTTTTGCAGTGTTTCCAAATATTGAATAATTTCGACATCCCTTTAGGTGTTGAGTTTCCTTCCGGGCAGATACCCGTCAATATACCCAGTGCCACGCAATGGACGGCTGTTTCGGATATGACGAACCGCATTATTTATTATCGTACAATGTACAACAGTAATATTCGTTGTTTTGATTTGAATAAAATCGACTTTGGTAAGGTGGAGTATCGCGCTGTGCCTCTTGATGCAGTAAAACAGCAGCCGATTGAAACAATTGCCATTGAGTGAGATAGGTATTGTTTTTTTGAAGTTTTTCTGTATATTTTCATTGACCGGCAGTTGGGAGAAATGGCAGACGATGGTAATCAAAATAAGTATGAAAAACAAAGCGTAATGAACGGCTTTTCGGGCTGATTCATTACGCTTTGTCCAAATATCGTTTCCTGCTTTTATAACGCGTTCAACTCTTTCATTGCATACATGCTTTTACTTGAATAGTAGCTGTGCCATGTGATACAGGCTTCTGCGCCAAGTGAGAAACTCATGTGCTGTGTCGGGAGAAACAAAAGAGGTTGCATTGAAGCCGGCAGCTTTGAGGTCTTCCACTGCTTTGGTTACACCGGCAGGATTTTCTTTGCTTCCGCAACTGATGAAGATGCTTGCTACCTGATTTTTGTCCTTTATGTCGCCCGGTGCATAGACGCCGCCGCTCAATAGTCCGTAGTAATTGAACACTTCGGGACGACGCAAGGTTATCAGTCTTGTTTCAAAGCCGCCCATGGAGAGTCCGGCCATTGCGCGGTGCTTCTTGTCGGCCAGTGTGCGGAAATTGCTGTCAATGTAAGGTATCAGCTCGTCTACCAGGACTGTTTCAAATTCTTTGGCTGTAAATTGGTTGATATGCCCGAATCTCACATCATTCGTCATGCCGTATGTCATCACAATGATGAAAGGTTCAATCTTGCCTTCGGCAATCAGGTTGTCCATAATCAGGTTGGCGTGTCCTTGATTGGACCAGGCTGTTTCGTCCTCTCCCCAACCATGTTGCAAATAGAGAACCGGATATTTCTTCTTGTCTTTGCCGTAAGTGGGCGGAGTGTAGACAAATGCACGACGGTGAGTGTTGGTGCTCTTTGAGTAGAAATAAACTTGCTGCACGTTGCCATGAGGCACTTCCTTCATTGCATAGAAATCGGCGTCGTGTGCCGGAATCTCAATACCGCTTTCCCAACGGCAGGAACCATAGTAGTTCTTGGCTCCCGGATCATTGAACACGCCACCGTCGATAGTGAGGTGGTAGTAATGGAAACCTTCGTCCATGGGGCCGTCTGTCGTACCTACCCATACGCCTTCTTTATCCTTGCGGAGAACTGTACCTCCACGACCGCCCAGACCGAGACTGACGATGACCGATTTGGCATCAGGAGCAACCACGCGGAAACGGGCATAGCCTTGTGAGTTGACCATGGGATACTGCTGGCCGGGCTGATTGAGTACGGATGGGCGGAAGTCTTCTTTCACCACTGCATTGTCGGCTGCCGGATCAAAATCCTTGATGAGGCTGTAAACGCGTTTCGGCTTATAGTTTTCGTCGTAAGGCAACGGATAGTTGCGCACGCCTACCCATGAGTCCCGGTCGGAAAGATTCCAGAACGTGACATTGTCCACCACATCTTTATGTTTGCGGAGAATCTTGAAGAGACGTGTGTATTGGTCCTCCTGAAGCAGTTTTACTGTCTGGCTGATGTCGCCGGCCTCGCGGCTGAAGTTGAGATGTCCTCCCATTTCCTCGTTGGCGCGAATGTCCAGCTCGGTGATATGGATGTGCTTCACTATTGTAGAGTATTTCGTCAGGGCGGCATCTACATCTTCCATACTTGGGCCGTAGATGTTGTAATGTCCCTGCATACCGATACCGTCGATGGGTACACCTTCTTCTTTCATGGACTTCACCATGTTGTAGATGCGGTCGCGCTTTTGGGGATCGGCGGCATTGTAATCATTATAGAAAAGGAGTACGTTGGGGTCGGCCTCGCGAGCATAGATAAAGGCTTTCTTGATGAATTCATCGCCTGCTATCTGATAGAGGGGAGAGTTGCGGTAGGGGCTGGGCTTTTGTCCCATGACCGGCCGTCCGCCGTCGGAAATTGCTTCATTCACTACATCCCATGCGTATACCACGTCTTTGTAACGTTCCATAATAGCTGTGATGTGGTGTTTCATGTTTTGGAACAGTTTTTCTTTGGATACAAGATTTCCTTTTTCATCCTGATACATCCATTTCCCTATCTGTGCATGCCACATCAGGCAGTGCCCGCGAAGTTTGATTCCGTTGCTGCGGCAGAAGTTGGCGATTTTGTCGGCGTTTTCCCAGTTGAATTGTCCGTAGGCGGGTTCGGTGGGTTGCGGCTTCATGTCGTTCTCGGCCGTAATGCTGTTGAAGTCTTTTTTGATGATGGCAATCTGTTCGGGATTTGTGATGTTTTGCATGTTGACAGCCACACCGATAGAGAAGTAATCCTTGTAGGCATCCTTCAACCCTGTTGCACTGCTTTGGGCGAATCCTGTGTTTGCAGTCATGGCAAAGGCCAATGCACAAAGGGGTAATTTAAGTAAATGTTTCATGTGATAATAAATTAAAGGTTTGTGTTTGAAAACTATTACAAATTACAAAATAAGGCTTTCTTTTAGGAAAAAGCGTCATGTTTGTGTTACATGTTTTTTCTTTGGTGATACATCTTTTGGGTAAAATTCTGTATTTCCTGTGATTTGCTCGAATGAATTGCCGTTTTTTTCGGCTTTACGCGATTTTCCTGTATTTATCTTTTTTCGGCTTCGAGGAACTTCCTATCTTTGCACTCCTAAAAATAAGATAAAACTGAGAAAACTTTGGACTGGCTATATAGTTTGTTTGTCGAACACTCTGCCTTGCAGGCAGTGGTGGTGCTCTCGCTGATTTCCGCTATCGGATTGGGCTTGGGAAAGGTGCATGTTTGCGGCATTTCCCTTGGAGTGACGTTTGTGTTCTTTGCCGGTATCCTTGCCGGGCATTTCGGATTGTCCATTGATCCGCAGATGCTGAACTATGCGGAAAGTTTCGGATTGGTGATATTTGTATATGCGTTGGGACTGCAGGTGGGGCCCGGTTTCTTCAGCTCTTTCCGCAAGGGAGGCGTACAACTCAATATGCTGGCTCTGGGTGTGGTGCTGATTGGCACTTTGATGACTGTGCTGGGCAGTTACGGGCTGAATATCTCGCTGCCGGACATGGTGGGTATCCTTTGCGGCGCTACGACCAATACCCCGGCGCTGGGTGCGGCACAGCAGACTCTGAAGCAAATGGGACTGGAGTCCAGTACTCCGGCTTTGGGCTGCGCGGTGGCATATCCGCTTGGTGTGGTGGGAGTGATTCTTGCTGTGCTGGCAATACGCAAGGCGCTGGTGCGCAAGGAAGATCTGGAGCTGAAAGAGAAGGACGATGCGAACAAAACCTACATTGCGGCGTTTCAAGTACACAACCCGGCCATTTTCAATAAAAGCATCAAGGAGATAGGCGGGCTGAACTATCCGAAGTTCGTCATTTCCCGTTTGTGGAGGGACGGTAACGTGAGTATTCCTACCTCCGAGAAGATAATTAAGGAGGGAGACCGCTTGCTGGTGGTGACTTCGGAAAAGTATGCTCCGGCACTGACTGTGCTGTTCGGAGAACAGGAGCATACCGACTGGAATAAGGAAGATATTGACTGGAATGCCATAGACAGCCAGCTCATATCACAACGGATCGTAGTGACGCGCCCCGAACTGAACGGAAAGAAGCTGGGCTCGCTTCATCTGCGCAACCATTACGGCATCAACATCAGTCGTGTATATCGTAGCGGCGTACAACTTCTTGCCACTGCAGAGCTGACCTTGCAACTGGGAGACCGCCTGACGGTGGTAGGTGAAGCAGCTGCCATACAGAATGTGGAAAAAGTGTTGGGCAACGCTATCAAGAGCCTGAAAGAACCGAACCTGGTGGCGGTGTTCATAGGCATTGTCCTGGGACTGGCTTTGGGAGCAATTCCCTTTTCCTTGCCGGGCATCAGCGCTCCGGTGAAACTGGGACTGGCGGGCGGCCCGATTATTGTAGGTATTCTGATAGGCACTTTCGGACCGCGCATGCACATGGTGACCTATACCACGCGCAGCGCCAACCTGATGCTTCGCGCGTTGGGACTGTCACTCTACCTTGCTTGTCTGGGGTTGGATGCGGGGGCGCACTTCTTCGAGACGGTGTTCCGTCCGGAGGGTCTGCTGTGGATTGCTGCGGGATTTGTGCTGACTGTTGTTCCGGTACTGATAATGGGCGTGATCGCCTTTAAATGGATGAAAGTGGACTTCGGTTCCATAGCAGGTATGCTGTGCGGAAGTATGGCAAACCCCATGGCGCTGAATTATGCCAACGACACCATTCCGGGAGACAATCCGTCGGTGGCGTATGCAACGGTCTATCCGATGTGTATGTTCCTGCGCGTAATCATAGCGCAAGTGCTGTTGATGTTCTTGCTGGGTTGAGAATTAAAAAGTTGAGAAAAGAAGAGTTGTTTTAATTACGGACAACCGAATATGAATCATAAATCTAAAATCATAAATCTTGTCATGGGAACCATTACTCCGGAAAGTATAATCAGCGACTTGCGCTATCTGCAGTTACTGTCGCGCAGTTTTCCTACCATAGCCGATGCCAGTACGGAAATCATTAACCTGGAGGCTATTCTGAATTTGCCTAAGGGGACGGAACATTTTCTTACGGATATTCATGGAGAATACGAGGCTTTTCAGCACGTATTGAAGAACGCTTCGGGTGCAGTGAAGAGGAAGGTGAATGAAATCTTCGGCCACACGCTGCGCGAAAGTGAAAAGAAAGAAATCTGTACGCTGATTTATTATCCGGAAGAGAAGCTGCAGTTGATAAAGGAAGAGGAAACGGATCTGGACGACTGGTATCTCATCACCCTGAACCAGTTGGTGAAGGTGTGCCAGAATGTCTCTTCCAAATATACACGCTCGAAGGTGCGCAAGGCATTGCCGGCAGAATTCTCCTACATCATTCAGGAGCTGCTGCACGAGTCGAGCGTAGAGCCCAACAAACATGCGTATATCAATGTCATCGTCAGCACGATCATCTCGACCAAGCGTGCGGATGATTTCATCATAGCCATGTGCAAGCTGATCCAACGGCTGACGATAGATTCCCTGCACATCGTAGGAGACATCTACGACCGCGGTCCGGGGGCGCATATCATCATGGATACGCTCTGCGACTATCACAACTTCGATATTCAATGGGGAAACCACGATATCCTGTGGATGGGAGCTGCATCGGGCAATGATGCCTGCATAGCGAACGTAATCCGCATGTCCATGCGTTATGCCAACCTGGCGACGCTGGAAGACGGATACGGCATCAACCTGCTGCCGCTGGCCACCTTTGCAATGGATACTTATGCGGATGACTCTTGTGCCATCTTTGCCCCGAAGATGAATTTTGCCGATGCCAATTATAATGAAAAGACTTTGCGCCTGATTACGCAGATGCATAAGGCCATTACGATTATTCAATTCAAACTGGAAGCGGAGATCATCAACCGCCGTCCGGAGTTTGGCATGGAGAACAGGAAGCTGTTGCATAAGATAGACTTTGAACGGGGAGTGTTTGTGTACGAAGGAAAAGAGTATGAGTTGCGCGATGCCAATTTCCCAACCATTGACCCGGCCGATCCGTACCGCCTGACCGATGAGGAACGGGAGCTGGTGGACAAGATACACGCTTCGTTTATGAATAGCGAGAAGCTGAAGAAACACATGCGTTGCCTGTTTACGTATGGCGGCATGTATCTGGTGTGCAACAGTAACCTGCTGTACCACGCTTCCGTACCCCTGAACGAAGACGGAAGTTTCAAGCATGTGCGCATCGGCAAGAAAGAATATTGGGGACATAAGCTGCTACAAAAAACGGACCAGTTGATTCGTACCGCGTACTTTGACGAGGACGGTTCGGAGGAGAAGAACTTTGCACTGGACTATATGTGGTATATGTGGTGCGGACCGGATGCACCGTCTTTCGACAAGGATAAAATGGCGACGTTTGAGCGTTATTTCGTTGCCGACAAGGCATTGCACAAGGAGAACAAGGGATATTATTATACGCTTCGCAACCGCGCCGATATCTGTGACAGTATTTTAACGGAGTTCGGGGTGGAGCCGGGCCCTCATTCACACATCATCAACGGACATGTACCTGTAAAGACGATTAAAGGCGAACGCCCCATAAAGGCCGACGGCAAGCTGCTGGTGATTGACGGCGGCTTTTCCAAAGCCTACCAGCCCGAAACGGGCATTGCGGGATACACGCTGGTATATCATTCGCATGGAATGCAGCTGGTGCAGCATGATCCTTTCCAAAGCCGTCAGAAGGCGATTGAGGAAGGGCAGGATATTAAGTCGACAACATTCGTCATCGAGTTCAATTCGCAGCGCATGATGGTGAAGGATACGGATAAAGGCAAGCAGCTTGTAACGCAGATTCAGGACTTGAAAAAGCTGTTGGTGGCATATAGAACCGGCTTGATCAAAGAGAAAGAGATTTTTTGAGTTATACTCGGATTCGTCTCGCAGGATAAATAATTTGGTCCTGCGGGATGAATAAAATCATCCCGTAAGATGAATTTATTCGTCTCATGGGATGATTTATTTTATCTTGTGGGATGATTTTATTCCGTCAGTATCGGCTTTAGTATTTGAATAATACTATACCGCCTTCCACAATCACTCCTTTGTCGAAGTTGGCATTTCGGTTGTAATACCTGTCCCAGCCGTAACCGCCGGTAACGAACACACCCAAGCGTTCCGTCAGGCGGTACTCAAGGTTTATGCGGGTCTGGAGAGAGTAGAGGCGTGCCGGAAAACCGTAATCTTTGTTCTTGAAGGTCTCTACGTGCTGGTAGCCTAAATCGCCGCTGATGAACAGTTGCTTGTAAAGAGGCAGTTCCAAGCCGGCGCGGTAGAAGAGTGCACCGGAGAATTTGTCGCTGAAATCGAGGTAATGCGTACCGCCGCCGAGAATGGTGTAGAACAGCTCGTTCTTGAAGCGGGCGGCCATATTCAGCTTGGTGGCGTTGCCGCCAAAAAGCATCATCTGCACTTGGGTGTCGGGATTGGCATTGACCAGTCCCAGCTGAAAACCGTCCAGCTTCTCTTTGTAATAGTTCACTAAACCTATCTGGAGCCCTTTGGCGCGGACAGCCACGTTTAGGGGGGCAAGTTGAATGCCGGTAGCCGTTCCGCCTGTGATGTTCCCTAAACCGGAGATCTGAATCCCTTTCATATTGTTGCCTACCACGTTCAGCAGGCCGGATGTGGTGACACCCGCGAAATCACCGCCCGAAATGTTGGCAAGTCCTGCAAGCTGCACGCCGCCGGTCTTTTCGCCGGTGATGTTCAGCAGGCCGCCTATGATGACTCCGTTGCTGTTGTCGCCTGCAATGTTGGCCAGACCGGAGAATACCACTCCCTGCGCATGATTGCCTGTGATGCCTACAAGGCCGGAAACGGACAGGCCGCAGAGATTGTCACCGTTGATATTGGTTATGCCTGCTACCTGTATGCCTCGCATACTTCCGCCTACTATATTGGATATGCCGGAGAATTGCACACCGTTCATGTCTCTGCCCGTAACGGAACCCAATACGTTTACTCCCAAACCGTTCAGGCGGTTCATGGCAGAGAAGATACCGAGATTGAGGAATGTGCTCCCTACTGTGTCCGTACGTTGTGTGGCAAGGTTCTTCCAAAGAGAGAGGTTGATGCCTGCTCTTTCCTTGCGGGCAGGGCGGAGCTTGTCTGTTTGAGCATAAACAACTGTCCCTGCTAAAAGCAAGGACAGGCAGATGAATGAGAATATACGTTTCATGATTCGTTTGTCTTTGGGAATAGGAATAGAGTATGCGTTTATCCTTTTGCTTCTTGGTATAAGAAACGTTTAATGGATTTTTTCGGCGTTTTCTCAAATTCCTCAGGATATATCTTCATTTTTGATACCTGGCTGTAAGCGGGCAATTCTGCGTTCAGAGCCACACGATTCTCTTCCATGACACGTTCTATGTCATCGTTGGTGAGCCCATGGGCAAAGGCATCATCGAAATCGGGATATACCAGTCCGACGAGTTTCTCGTTTTGCTGCACAATGATGCTTTCGGCCACGTAGGGCAGGTTGTTCAACTTATCTTCTATCTCTTCGGGGTAGATGTTTTGTCCACTTGGACCGAGGAGCATGTTCTTGCTGCGTCCCTTGATGGTGACATTGCCTTCGGCATCCATCAGGGCAAGGTCGCCGGTGTGCAGCCAGCCTTCTTTGTCCACCACCTGTTCGGTGGCTTCTTCATTCTTGTAGTAACCCAACATGGCATTGGGACCGCGGCAAACAATCTCACCGGGGATGTTCTCTGGGTCGGGAGAGAGGATTTTCACTTCCATGCGGGGAGCTGCCTTACCGCAAGAACCGGGTTTGAAGCGTGTCCAATCCTCGTAGCAGATGATGGGGCCACATTCCGTCATGCCGTAACCTACTGTGTAGGGGAAGTCTATCATGCGCAGGAATTGTTCCACTTCCTGATTGAAGGCCGCACCGCCTACAATGACTGCCGCAAAATTACCGCCGAAGGCTTGTATCATCTGTTCGCGTACGGTGGCTTTTATCTTGTCGTTGATGATAGGCACTTTCAGCAACAGTTTCATGGTGGGCGTTTCCAACTTGGGCAATACGCTCTTCTTGATGATCTTTTCGATGATGAGCGGTACGGCCACAATGAGGTTGGGCTTCACGTCGGCAAAGGCTTGGAAGATGATCTTCGGGCTTGGCATGCGGGTGAGGTAATAGATGTGGCAACCCACAGAAAACTCATACAGGAACTCAAATGCAAGTCCGTACATGTGTGCCATTGGCAACATGCATACCAGCTTGTCACCGGCTTTCAGCGGCAGCACTTCAAAGGCGAATTTGGTGTTGGACCACAGGCTGCGATAGGGGAGCATGACGCCTTTCGAGTAGCTGGTTGTGCCGGAGGTATAGTTGATGACCGCCAGTTCTTCGGGCTGGTCTTTGTGATAGTCGATATGCTCTTTGCGGAAGTTCTTGGGGAATTTCTTGCCGAACATCTCATTGAGGTGCTCGCGGGCATAGGTGACACGTTCGTTACGCGACACGAGCAGGGTGAAGTCCGTCATCATGAAAATGCCTTCCAGCAGGGGCATGGCGCTTTCATTGAGGTTTTCCCATACTTGGTCTCCTACGAAAAGGAGCTTGGCTTCGGAGTGATTGACGATGTTGTGCACATTGTCCGCCTTGAACTCGTGAAGAATGGGTACGATGACCGCGCCATACGTCAGCGTGGCGAGGAATGTTACTCCCCAGTGTGAACTGTTGCGTCCGCAGACGGCGATCTTATCGCCTTTCCTGATGCCGCTTGCCTCAAAAATGATATGCAGCTTCTCTATTTTCCGGGCTACATCCTTATATTGCAGGGTTGCTCCTTTATAGTCGGTCAGGGCATCCAGATCCCAGTTTGCTTTGATACTATTCTCTATATAGGCGATAAAACTTTGTTCCATTTATTTGCACATTTAGTTGAAAATTGCGCAAATATAAGGGTTTATATTAGAGAATACAAACTTTTAGTGGGAAATACTATTTGGACGGATGCCCTGAAACGCTACGGTTCTTTCCTGTGTGAGGCAGGTTTGGATTGCCTTTGGGAGTTAATCGTTGCCCAAGTACCACCGGTACATTCGTTGCACGCCTTCCTCAATGTCTATCTTGTGATGCCAGCCCAATGCGTGCAGTTTGCTTGGATCGGTGAGTTTGCGCATGGTGCCGTCGGGTTTGGTACTGTCGAACGTGAGTTTTCCCTGATAACCTACGGTGTCCACAATCAGTTCGGCCAGTTGGCGGATCGTGATTTCCTTGCCTGTGCCGATGTTGATGTGGCAGTTGCGAACATCTTTATCACCGGGCTTGTAGGTGTCTTTGAAGTCTACGTGCTCCATGACGAATACACTGGCATCTGCCATTTCTTCGCTCCAGAGGAATTCGCGCAGTGGCGTGCCGGTTCCCCAGAGTTTGACTTCCTTGTCGCTGATGCCGTATTTGGCAAGTATGTCCAGTATTTCTGCGTTGCTGTTGCTGCCGCTGATACCTTCTACGGGACGCTGGTTCATGTCAAGACGTACGGCATCCCAGTTGCCCTGTTGCAGGCAGTGCGCCAGATGCACTTTACGGATCATGGCGGGAAGCACGTGGCTGCGCTCCAGATCGAAATTGTCGTTGGGACCGTAGAGGTTGGTGGGCATTACGGCGATGTAGTTCGTTCCGTATTGCAGATTGAAACTTTCACACATCTTCAGTCCGGCAATCTTGGCAATGGCATACGGCTCATTGGTGTATTCCAACGGTGAGGTGAGCAGGACATCTTCCTTCATCGGCTGTTCGGCATCGCGCGGATAGATGCAGGTGCTGCCCAAGAACAGCAGTTTCTTCACGTTGTGACGGAAACTCTCGCCAATGACGTTTTGTTGTATTTGGAGATTCTTGTAGATGAAATCTGCGCGATAGATGCTGTTTGCCATGATACCGCCCACGAAAGCGGCGGCAAGGAATACATATTCCGGCTGTTCTTCATCGAAGAAACGGCGTACGGCAACTCCGTCCAGCAAATCGAGCTCTTTATGGGTTTTTCCTATAAGGTTGGTGTAACCCTTTTCTTGCAGGTTTTTCCAGATAGCAGAACCTACCAGTCCATGATGTCCTGCAATGTATATTTTGGCATTTTTTTCCATGATTGATGTTGTCTTGGCAATGTTATTCTTCTTCTTTTGAACGGGCATGCAACTTCTTTACGAACTTCATGTCGTGTGCAGCCATGATTCTTACCAGCTCCTCAAAGCTTGTCTGCTGCGGGTTCCAGCCCAGCAAGGTTTTGGCTTTGGTGGGATCGCCCAGCAGTTGCTCCACTTCGGACGGGCGGAAATATTTGGGATCTACCTCAACCAGCACTTTACCGGTTCGGGTGTCGATGCCTTTTTCGTTTATTCCTGCACCTTCCCAACGCAACGGTATGCCTACTTCTTCAAAAGCCAGTGTGGCGAACTCGCGTACGGTGTGCATCTCTCCGGTAGCAATCACAAAGTCCTCCGGTGTATCATGTTGGAGGATGAGCCACATGCATTCCACATAATCGCGGGCATATCCCCAGTCGCGGCGTGCATCGAGGTTTCCCAAATACAGCTTATCCTGAAAACCTTGCGCTATGCGTGCGGCAGCCAGTGTAATCTTACGCGTCACGAAAGTTTCTCCACGCCGTTCGCTCTCATGGTTGAAGAGGATACCGTTGACAGCGAACATGCCGTAGCTTTCGCGGTAGTTCTTCGTAATCCAGAAACCGTATTGCTTGGCTACGCCATACGGGCTGCGCGGATAGAAAGGAGTCGTCTCCTTTTGGGGCACTTCCTGTACTTTGCCGAACAGTTCGGAAGTGGATGCCTGATATATCTTTGTTTTCTTTTCCAGTCCTAAGATACGTACTGCTTCAAGCATACGCAATGTGCCTAGGGCATCTGTCTCGGCGGTATATTCGGGCACGTCAAAGGAAACTTTTACGTGGCTTTGTGCGGCAAGATTATATATCTCGTCCGGTTGTACCTGCTGGATGATGCGGATAAGCGAGCTGCTGTCCGTCATATCTCCGTAGTGCAAATTAATGGTGCGTTTCTGCTTCATGTCACGTACCCATTCGTCAAAGTACAGATGCTCGATGCGACCTGTATTGAAAGATGATGAGCGCCGCATAATTCCATGTACTTCATATCCCTTTTGCAACAGGAATTCTGCAAGGAACGAACCGTCCTGCCCGGTGATTCCGGAAATTAGAGCTTTCTTCATTGATTCTGATGTTATGTTTTTTCTGATCGTTACATGTTTCGATGTGCAAAAATCGTGATTTATTGTGAGACGACAAAGCTAATACGGCAAATGATTTTACAATTATTCATATTTTAGGCATTTGCACTATATCGCAGGGGGTAATTTCAAATTTTACATGAACAAATGGGTTTTGCTTTTTGTTTCATCATAAAGATAAATTTTACAAGTATATGAAGAACTTAAATAAAACAGACATTGGACTGATAGGCCTGGCCGTTATGGGCGAAAATCTGGCTCTGAACATGGCTGATAAAGGCTGGCAGGTTTCAGTCTATAACCGTACGGTTCCGGGAGTGGAAGAAGGCGTGGTTGAGCGTTTTATGAACGGGAGAGCACGCGGAAAAAGAATTCAGGGATATACGGACATGGCTCTTTTTGTGGAGTCCATTGCCACTCCACGTAAAATAATGATGATGGTTCGTGCCGGCAGTGCCGTAGACGAGCTGATGGAGCAACTATTCCCTTTGCTGTCGCCGGGGGATATACTGATAGACGGGGGAAACTCCAATTACGAGGATACCAACCGCCGCGTGGCGCTGGCTGAAGAGAAAGGCTTCCGCTTTGTTGGAGCAGGTGTTTCCGGTGGTGAGGAAGGCGCCTTGAACGGTGCTTCCATCATGCCGGGAGGCTCTGTAAGTGCATGGGAAGAAGTAAAGCCTGTTCTACAAAGCATTGCCGCTAAAGCATCGGATGGAACGCCATGTTGCCAATGGGTGGGGCCGGCTGGATCCGGTCATTTTGTCAAGATGATTCACAATGGCATTGAGTATGGTGATATGCAGCTTATTTCTGAGGCCTATTGGCTGATGAAGAATCTCCTGAAACTGGGCAATGAAGAAATGTCTTCCGTCTTTTCCTATTGGAACGAGGGCAAGTTGCGCAGCTATCTCATTGAAATCACTGCCAACATACTGCAACATAAAGATAAATCGGGCGGTTTCCTGATAGACAAGATATTGGACGTTGCCGGACAAAAGGGTACGGGCAAATGGTCGGTGGTCAATGCTATGGAACTGGGCATGCCGTTGGGACTGATTGCTACGGCGGTCTTTGAACGGAGCCTCTCGGCGCAGAAGAATTTGCGTGAGGCAGCATCCAGGCATTTTGTCTGTCGGCATACGGATGTGGTATATAACAAGTCGGAAATGGTGAAGGACATCTATTCTGCACTGTATGCATCCAAACTGGTGTCCTATGCACAAGGGTTCGCTGTATTGCAGCGTGCTTCCGAGGCTTTCGGATGGCAGCTCAATTTGGCTTCCATTGCCCGCATGTGGCGGGGCGGTTGCATCATCCGCAGCGTATTCCTTAATGATATCGCCGCAGCTTTCGAACAGAACGAGAAGCCGCAGCATCTTCTTCTTGCCCCTTATTTCAGCAATGAGATGAAACAGTTGCTTCCCGGTTGGAAGCATCTGGTGGCACAGGCCATGAAAGAGGAACTTCCGGTTCCCGCCTTTTCGTCGGCATTGAACTATTTCTATTCATTGGTTTCCGTCAAGCTGCCGGCAAACATGATTCAGGCACAACGCGATTACTTTGGCGCGCACACCTTTGAGCGTGTAGATGAATTGCGCGGACAATTCTTTCATGAAAACTGGACCGGACATGGCGGAGATACAAAGTCGGGAACATATAATGTGTAGCCCTTCTTAATGGAACTCAGTGGAATGTCCTCAAACATAAATAAAGCTATGAATAGATTTGTGATGATAATTTTCGGCGCTTCCGGTGACTTGACGAAGCGTAAGTTGATGCCGGCGCTGTATACCTTATATAAGGAGAAACGTTTACCGGAAAGTTTTGCAGTATTAGGTGTGGGACGCACCGAATACCAAGATGATACTTACCGCGCTTACATTAGTTCCGAATTGGAGCGTTTTGTCGCTTCGGAAGAATATGCGCCTGAGTGCATGGAGGATTTCTGTAAACGCTTACACTATCTTTCCCTTAATCCCGCCGATGCAGCCGATTATGGGAAACTGAATGTACGCCTTCAGGAACTGACGGGTGAGCAGGAGCCGGATGGCATGTTGTATTATTTGGCTACACCGCCTTCTTTGTACGGGGTGATTCCCCTTCACCTCAAGGCTGCCCATTTGAATCGCCCCCACACGCGTATCATTGTGGAGAAGCCCTTTGGCTATGATTTGGAATCGGCCCGCGAATTGAACCGCATATATGCGTCGGTGTTCGAAGAACAGCAGATTTACCGTATAGACCACTTCCTGGGCAAAGAAACGGCGCAGAATATTCTTGCTTTCCGCTTTGCTAACGGCATCTTTGAACCGCTTTGGAACCGTAATTATATCGACTATGTAGAGATTACCGCAGTAGAAAATTTGGGTATCGAGCAGCGTGGAGGATTCTATGAAGGAGCCGGAGCTTTGCGGGATATGGTTCAGAATCATCTGATCCAACTGGTGGCGCTCACTGCAATGGAACCGCCGGCTGTGTTCAATGCCGACAACTTCCGTAATGAAGTGGTGAAAGTGTATGAATCCCTCTCGCCGTTGACCGGGGAAGATTTGAAAGAACATATCGTCCGCGGGCAATACACTGCATCTGCCACGAAACCGGGATATCGCGAAGAGAAGAATGTTGCTCCGGACTCCCGTACCGAAACATATATTGCCATGAAAATCGGTATCAACAACTGGCGTTGGAACGGCGTTCCTTTTTACATACGTACAGGAAAGCAGATGCCGACCAAAGTAACCGAGATCGTGGTGCACTTTCGTGAGACACCGCATCAGATGTTTCGCTGCGAAGGCGGCCATTGCCCGCGTGCCAACAAATTGATCTTGCGTTTACAGCCCAACGAAGGCATCGTGCTGAAATTTGGAATGAAAGTTCCCGGGCCGGGGTTTGATGTAAAACAGGTGATGATGGACTTCAGTTATTCCGATTTGGGAGGATTGCCCGCCGGAGATGCGTATGCCCGTCTGATAGAGGACTGCATACAAGGCGACCAGACCCTCTTCACGCGTAGCGATGCTGTGGATGCGTCATGGCGTTTCTTTAATCCTGTGTTGAAGTATTGGCAGGAACATCCTGATGCACCGCTTTACGGTTATCCTGTGGGGACTTGGGGACCTTTGGAAAGCGAAGCAATGATGAACGAGCATGGAGCCGAATGGACTAATCCATGCAAGAATTTGACGAATACCGATGAATATTGCGAATTATGAAAAGTTATATATATCCTACTGCTACTTCGACCTCGCGTGCTCTTATCCGATACATAATTGACATGATGAACCGAGAGCCGGATCGGATTTTTTATTTTGCTTTCAGTGGAGGGACAACACCTTCTTTAATGTTTGATATTTGGGCGCATGAGTATCGCGAAGAAACTCCCTGGATGCGGATGCGCATCTTTTGGGTGGACGAGCGTTGTGTGCCTGTCAATGATTCGGACAGCAATTACGGTACAATGTTCCGCCTGTTGCTTAGCGAAGTGGGGATGCCCGATGAATTTGTATTTCCTATCTGCGGCACGTGCCGTCATCCGTCGCAAGAGGCGAAACGCTATTCGGATTTGGTATGCAGCACAGTGCCCTTGCGCCGGGGATTTCCCGCTTTCGACATGGTGTTGCTGGGAGCAGGTGATGACGGACACACTTCTTCCATTTTTCCCGGTCAGGAATATTTGCTATCATCCTTTCAGCCGTATGAGGAGAGTATAAATCCTTATAACGGCCAGCCGCGGATTGCTATGACAGGCTGCTTGCTTTTCAGTGCTAAAAAGATTGTATTCCTAATTACAGGCAAAGGTAAAGCGGGTGTCGTTTACGATATACTGGAATCGGGTGATACCGGTCCGGCAGCCTATGTAGCACATCATGCCGAAGACGTGGACATCTTTACTGACATAGAAATTACCGGATAAAACAGTTGTCTTTCAGGGAAGCTGTTTTGTTCGGTGCGGCAGGCTGGGTCAGGGTGCAAGACGCACTATTCTCCATCCGTCGGATTCAGGAGATGAAGATGAGGGGATATGTTCTTCTTTGCAAAGGGTGTACAGAAAGCGGTCGTGCAACCTGTTTTCCCGCCCTTGCCAAAACTCGAAACGAGTAGGGGTAACGGCAAAACCGCCCCAGTTGCCGGGACGCTGTATTCTCTGTCCGGTCAGCTTAATCGCTTCCTTTACAAAGGCGCGGATGATTTCCGTCCGGTTGTTGATGATCCGGCTTTGTGGGGATATTCTTGCACCTATTTTGCTTTTGTAGGGGCGGGTGGAGAAGTAGGCGTCCGAGTCTTTTTGGGGGCACTTTTCTGCTTTGCCTTCAATATGTATCTGCCTTTCCAGCTTATGCCAGACGAAGGAGAGGGAGATGTAGGGATTATCGGCTAGCTGTTGTCCTTTGCGGCTTTCGTAGTTGGTGTAGAAGATGAATCTGCCGTTTTCTACACCTTTCAGCAGCACTGTGCGGGTGGAAGGGCGGCCGTCGGGAGCAACGGTGGCCACGATCATAGCGGTGGGTTCGTCTTCACCGCAATGCAAAGCATCATTAAGCCAGCAGGCGAATTGCTCAAAGGGGTTTTCGGAGATGGTGTTGCGCATCAACTTATCTTTCTTGTATTCTTTCCGTATGTTTGAGAGTTGCAGTTCCATATACTATTCTTTAGGTTGATAACAATGAAGATGCGGAAAGTGTTGAGATCATCCTTTCTTTACGCTTAAAGAAAGGATGATATGCAAACAAAACAAACAATCATCTAGAAAAAGATTTTCTCTAAACGATAAGTCAATGCAAACTTACTTATATTATTTTGATTTTTACGGAGTGAGGGATGTGAATATATATTAATTTTCGAATCAGTGATTATTTTATACATATAATTCTCTATAAATTGACTAAAATATACAAATGTGTGCCGTCTTGTTTAAAGGGGATTGTGGATGGGAGGAGGAGAAAGATCCCGATCTTTGTTATGCGATGCTATTTGTACAAATTGAGAATTCTTGTTTTTTTCCTGATATATTTGTATGTTTGCCAGAACTAATGTTAATACTTAAAAACAGAAACATGCTAGGAAAAAGAATTGGCCAGTGGGCATTGCTGGCAGCTATCAGTTGTTGTCTCTCAATAGGGGAGGCTTGTGCTCAGAAGAAAGATTTTGGAAATTTGGCTCGCTATTCCAAAGAAAACGCAATGTTGCCAAAACCAGCCAAAAAGGAGAAAAGGGTTGTTTTTCTAGGCAACTCTATTACGGAAGGCTGGGTGCGGACTCATCCGGATTTCTTTAAAACGAATGGATATATTGGTCGCGGCATTAGCGGGCAGACTTCATATCAATTTCTGTTACGTTTTCGGGAAGATGTGATCAATCTTTCTCCGGCTTTGGTGGTCATTAACGCCGGAACCAATGATGTGGCAGAAAATACGAATCCGTATAATGAGGATTATACCTTGGGCAATATCGTGTCTATGGTGGAACTTGCTAAAGTCAATAAAATAAAGGTTATATTGACCTCGGTACTTCCTGCCGCCGCCTTTAAGTGGAGAATGGAAATAAAGGATGCTCCGCAAAAAATCCAAGCTCTGAATACCCGCATAAAAGCATATGCAGAGGCCAACAAAATACCGTTTGTTGATTATTATCAGGCAATGGTATCTGCCGATAACAAGGCTTTAAACTCCCGCTATACCAAAGATGGCGTTCATCCGACGGGTGAGGGATATGATGTCATGGAACCGCTGATTAAAGCTGCAATAGAAAAGGCACTTTGAGAAGATGCCTGAATAAAGAATATACCATAATGTAAAAGCACTTCCAACGTTCGCTTACGGAGGAAGTGCTTTACACAAAAACTAAACTAGACTTAACTAAACTATTCTATTGGGGAGTTTCACAACTCCTATCTGTTCGCTGCAAAGATAAGGAAACATCTTTTAATATGCAATAGGATATTATTAGAAATCAGCCGGAATCAATAAAATATATACGGATTGATAACTTTTTTAACTCCTTTTATTAAGAAAGTCCTGAAATATTTGTTTGTAACTGTCACTGACAGGAATATAATTCTTGCCAAAAACGATACGCCCTCGGTCGATGATACGTATCTTATCCTTTTGAACGATGTAGGAACGGTGCACACGTATAAAGCGGGAAGCAGGCAGCAGTTCCTCCATAGACTTCATGCTCATCAGTGAGAGAATGGGTTTGGGGGAGTTCTCTTCGTAGATTTTGATATAGTCCTTCAGACCTTCAATGTAGAGAATGTTTTTGAGCTCCACTTGTATCAGTTTATAATCGCTTTTCACGAAGATGCTTTCCACTTCCTCTTTGGGTTGCTGCAACAATTCAAACCATTGCAAGGCTTTGTTGGCGGCTTGCAGAAAATCCACATACGAGATAGGTTTCAGCAGATAATCGAGAGCATTGACTTTGTAGCCGTCTATGGCATACCGGTCGAAGGCGGTAGTGAAAACAATTCGTGTATGCATATCTACCATTTTAGAAAACTCCAGCCCGTTGAGTTCGGGCATTTGGATGTCGAGAAACAGGAGGTCGATGTCCTTGCCGGACAGGTTGTTCATTGCCTGTACGGCACTGGAGTATTTGCCGGCAAGTTCAAGGAACGGGGTCTTGTTGACGTAGCTTTCCAAAAGGTCCAAGGCCAATGGCTCATCATCTACGATTGCACATTTCAGATTCATGTTGTCAATGGTTGATTACTAAAATCGATTTATATTCTTTCTCATCCTCACTTACGCTATGCTGCCATTCGTACCGACCGGGATAGGTGAGTTCCAGACGCTTGCGCACTTGTTCCAGACCGATACCGCTTCCACTCTTGTCGGCTTCGTTCTTGGGGTGATAACTGTTGGCTATTTCGCAACACACGCTATCGGCACTTTCGCTAAAATAGATACGGATATAGCTGGGTTCGGTAGGAGAGATTCCATGCTTGAAGGCATTCTCTATGAGAGAGATGAATATCATCGGGGCGATCTCGGTTGGAGTGTCGGGGCGAATGTCGAAACGTGTTTCAACGGTCACATTGGACGAGAGTCGTATGCGCATCAGTGCAATGTAGTTTCGGATGAAATCTATCTCTTTGGCCAGAGGCACGAAATTTTGCTGGTTGTCGTAGAGAACATGGCGCAGCAGGCGGCTCAGTTCCTGTACTGCCATTTGCGCCTTGTCGGTGTCGAAGGCGATGAGAGCGTAGATGTTATTCAGCGTATTGAGCAGGAAGTGGGGGTTGAGCTGGTTGCGGAGATTCTTCAATTCCGCTTCCGTACGGCTTTTCTCGGCTTCGCGGCGGGCAGCTTCCACTTGTACCCAACGTCCGCTAAGGCGGATGGCTGCGCTTAGTCCGACGGTGAGTATCATGGAGAATAAGTCGCGCATGATGAATATCCATTTCGGAGGTCCCATGTGGCTTCTTCCTTCATTTCCTCCTTTGGTGTAGGTGTGGAAAGCATATTCCTGCCAGAAGTGCACTCCGGCGGTGATGCAGACTATCAGCACTATGTTCAGCAGGAGATATTGCTTGATGCGTCCTTCGAACAGATACCGGGGGATGAGGAAACAGTAGTTGGTGTAGAAGACGATGAGAAACGAAAGTGGAACAATGCTGCCATGGCGCAGGTATTCCACCAATGTTATATCGAATCCTCCACGTGTCATCATCACGAAAGGAAATGCAAATACAATTCCCCAGCCGATGATGTGAATCAGAGATTCGATGATGCGTGATCGTGAATAAAGAAACTGTTTCATACAAATGCAAAGATAGGATTTTTTTAGGATTAATGACTGGCGATTAATCATTAATCACCAATCATTTGCTCACTCATACCGTATTGCTTCTATCGGATCCAGGTCTGCCGCTTTCTTGGCGGGATACCAGCCGAAGAACACTCCCGTCACTGTGCAGACGGCAAAGCTGAGGAATACGCTCCAAGCCTGTATGTAGATGGGCCAGTGGGCCACGCTTTTCACTATCCAGCTTGCGCCGCAGCCTATGATTACGCCAATCAGTCCGCCGGTGATACTGATGAGGATGGCCTCGATGAGGAATTGCGACAGGATGTCTACTCCTCTGGCGCCCACACTCATGCGTAGGCCGATTTCGCGGGTGCGTTCCGTTACAGACACATACATGATGTTCATGATTCCTATGCCGCCTACTATCAGTGATATGCTTGCGATGCAGGCAAGCAGTGTCGTCATCAGGTCGGTGGTGGTATTCATCATCGAGCTGAGTTCCTGTTGGCTGCGTATGGTGAAGTCATCGTCATCGCTGCTTTTCAGTTTGTGGTTCCGTCGCAGGATTTCGGTGATTTCTTCGGTGGCATTGTCCGTCATGTCCTCGGTGAGTGCGGAGGCAAAGATGCCTTGCAGGTAGGTTTGGGCAAGCAGACGCTTCATTACGGTGGTGTAGGGGGCCAGCACGACGTCGTCCTGGTCCATTCCCATACTGTTGTATCCTTTGGCCTTTAGTACACCCACCACGCGGAAGGGCACTTGGTTGAACCGGATAATGCGTCCTACGGGGTCTTCTCCCGTTGGAAAAAGATTCTCTTGTATCGTCTTTCCGATGACGCATACTTTGGCTGAAGTCTGTATATCGGCTTCGGTAAACATTGCTCCGTTGTCCACCGTAAGCTGGCGTATTTCAAGGTATTCCGTACCTACACCGCTTACGGAAGAAGGATAGTTGTTATTGCCTGCAATGAGCTGTCCGGAGGAGGAGACGTTGGGGCTGACGGCGGACAGGAAGTTCGTCTCGTTGCGCAGCGCCTCGTAGTCGGCAAGTTTCAGGGTCTGCATGGCGCTGGGGTCTTGACGGACGCCGCCGCGCATATCCGCTCCCGGATGGATCATTATCATGTTGGAGCCCATTTCGGAGATTTGCGCCTGGATACTTTTCTTTGAGCCTTGTCCGATAGCAAGCATCGTGATGACGGATGCCACGCCGATGATAATGCCCAGCATGGTGAGGAAGGCGCGCAGCTTGTTGTTGGCAAGTGCCCGGAGAGCTATTTTGAAGAGGTTTGTTCCGTTCATTAGTTTGATGTTTTATGAAAAATGTTTTTGAGACTGCCTGAGACTGCCGCATCAGTCGTCCTCCTGTTTGGGCAATGCTGCCAGAGTTTCGGCGGCGTTCAGAATGTCGGGATTCACTTTGTCGTCCTTCACCTGTCCGTCACGTAATACGATGTTGCGGCTGCTGTATTGGGCTATTTCCGGATTGTGCGTTACGAAGATGATGGTACGCCCTTCTGCATGCAGCTTTTGGAAGAGCACCAAAATCTCGAACGAGGTGCGCGTGTCCAGATTGCCGGTGGCTTCGTCTGCCAGTATTACGGCAGGGTCGTTCACCAATGCGCGGGCAATGGCCACGCGTTGCATCTGTCCGCCGGACATCTGATTGGACTTATGTTCCAGACGGTCGCCCAAGCTTACGGCTTTGAGCGCTTCGATGGCCCGGCTGCGGCGTTCGGAGGCCGATACGGACGAGTTGTACATTAGCGGAAGCTCCACGTTTTCTATGGCGGTGGTCTTGGGCAGCAGGTTGTAGTTCTGGAAAACGAAACCTATTTTGCGGTTGCGGAGTACGGCGCGTTGGGACTTGCTCATGGTGCGTACGGAAATCCCGTCCAACAGATACTCGCCTGTTGTGGGTGTGTCCAGACAGCCGAGTATGTTCAGCAGGGTCGATTTTCCCGAACCGGATGTACCCATAATCGTGACGAACTCTCCTTCGTTGATAGAGAACGACACGCCACGTAGTGCATGCACCGTTTCATCTCCCACCTGGAAGTTGCGTTTTATGTTTTGAAGTTCAATTACGGTCTTGCTCATGGCTGATGATGTATATTTATGGGGATATGGGTTATCATTTGCTCTTCTTCTTGTTGCTTCCCGGAGGGCCGGGCATGAAAGGGCTTCTCTCTCCGCCGGCAGCCTGTTGCATGTCTGCCGGTGCTCCTCCTCCCGGCATCTTTCCTATGGTGGCTTCGGTCACTATTGTTGCGCCTTCGCTGATGCCGCTTATAATCTCCGTATTGATGCCGTTGGAGATGCCCACTGTCACCGGATGCGCGGTGAATGTGTTTCCTTCACGCGTCCAGAGTTTGTGGGGACTTTCGCAGTCTTTCACGATGTCGTTTTCGCCGATAAGCGGCCTTTCGGGGGTGAAGCGGAGGGCGCGTGCCGGAACGGAAAGTACGTCTTTGCGGTCGAGCGTGTAGATCGTGACATTGGCCGTCAGGCGCGGCTTCAGTTTTAAGTCGGGATTGGGGGCGGAGATTACGACTTCATAAGTGACAACTGTGCTGGAAGTGCTGCTGCCGGAACTTGTGGAGCTGTCCTCTCCCAAGCGGATTTGTGTCACTGTGCCTTCAAACGTGTCATTGGGATAAGCGTCTACGGTGAACGAAACGCGCTGTCCCTCTTCCACACCGCCTATGTCGGCTTCATCCACGTCGGCCACTACCTGCATTTGCGTCAGGTCGGCGGCAATGGTGAACAGCGTAGGAGTCTCGAAACCGGATGCTACCGTCTGTCCTTCCTCCACCGCACGATTGATAACGACGCCGTCGATGGGAGAGGTGATGGTGGCGTACGAAAGGTTGCGTTCTGCCTTGGCAAGTGATGCTTGACTGCTTTCGTAGTTGCTTTTTGCTTTCTCATAATTATAGACGGACTGTTCGTAGTCGGTGTCGCTGATGAGTTGTTTCTCGTGCAGTCCCCGGTTGCGCTCGTAGTTCTTCTGCTGATACTCGTACTCGGCTTTTGCCCCGTTGTAGGCGGCGCGTTGCGAGGCTACTTCGCTTTGCAGTGTCACGCGGTCCATTTCGGCTATGAGCTGGCCTTTGGTGACTACGGAGTTATAGTCGGCATATATCTTGTCGATGATGCCGCTGACCTGCGTGCCGACTTCCACTTCCGTCACCGGTTCGATTGTTCCGGTGGCGGTGATAGATTCCGATATTTCGCCTCTGGTTACGACAGCCGTTTCGTAGGTCACTTTATGCTGGGCCTTAGAGCTGCCAAAGAGCCAGAAGCCTGCGCCGGCCACAACTGCAATGCTTACGGCGATAAGAATGATTTTCTTCTTGTTCATAGTGCTATATCTTCTTTATTGATTTGTTTTATCTTAACTTGGTGATTGAGAATTCGGGGGAGGGAGACGGATTAAAGCGTAATCTTTTCTCCCTGATAGAATTTCAGCAATTGGGTATTCAGTATCGCCATGTACTTGGCCTGCAAGGTTTCCTGCTGTGCGTTGAGCAGGTTGCTTTTCTCTGTCAGCAGTTCTACGGTATTCTTCATGCCGAGGTTGAATTGCTCTTGGATGAGGTCGTAGCTGGTTTGCGTGCTGCGCAGCTTCTCTATGGCGGCAACGTAACGCTGCTGTGCGCTGCTGGCATCCAGCCACAATCCTTCGATAGTTTTATACAGGGCTTTCTGGTTGTCCAGCAGATCCAGTTCGCTGGACTGTTTTTGGATTTTGGCTTTCTGTACGGCACTCTTGGTTTGACGGTTGTTGAAGATGGGCACACTTACGGTCACTCCCAGTGAGTTGTTCCAGTTTTGCTTGATTTGCTCTCCGAAGGTGAAGTCGTTGCCGTTGGTGTTTGTACTTCCTATACCGGCGCTGAGGCTGACGGTGGGGATGTAGCCGGAACGGGCTATGTTGATGTCGAGCTCCGAGGCTTTGACGTTCAGCCTGCCGGCCTCTATTTCAGGGCGCAGGGTGAGGGCGGAACGGTACACATCGCTCTTGGAAGGCAGCGGAGACAGCACGTTTTCATCGCCGAGCGCGGGGATGTAGAGGTCCATTTCCTCTTCGCCGCTCAGTTCGAGGAGCTGTTTCAGTTGCAGTTTGTAATCTTGCAGGGTGGCTTGTGCGGTTACCAGCTGATATTTGTCGGTACTGACTTGCGCTTCCAGTTGGGCAAGGTCGCTTTTGGCGATGCTTCCCGCTGCGAGCAGGGCGCGCGCCCGTTCACATTCCGCTTGGCTCACGTCGAGGGTGGTCTCGTTTACTTTGACGGCTTCGGCGGCATAGAGTATCTGCACGTAAATCTGCGTGATGCTTTCCTCAATGCTGTTTTCACTTTCCGCTACGTTCAGTTCGGCGATGCGGTTGTTCATTCGCTGCTGCTTTAGGGTGTTCAGTCGTTTGCTGCCGTTGTAGAGTGTCCAGTTGGCATCGATGCCGTAGCTGCCGTTATAGCTGGTTTTGCTTTGGCTGCTGGTGATGTTGTCGCCGTTGATGATGGTGCTGGTTTCGCTGTTGGGGCGGTTCACGATGCGCTGGCTGACGGATGCCGTAAGGCTGGGGAAGAGGGCTGCTTTGGCGGTCTTGACGTCCACTTCAGCACTTTCGGCGTTGAGGCGGTTTTTGCGAATGGTAATGTTTTGTTGCAGGGCGTAGTCGATGCATGTCTGCAAATCCCATTGTGCCGGAAGGGGCTGTGCACTGTTCTGCTGCTGTGTGCCGGCGGCTGTTTCCTGAGCCTGCAACGTCATGCTGCCGATGCAGGGGCTTGCCATGCAGAGCGATATCAGTGTCAATCTTTTTACGTTTATCATATTGCCTAATGTCTATAATTTTACTTTGACAAAGGTATGCCGCCTCTCTTGAAGTTGCAAAAGAGATAGACGTTTGCCGGATTTATGCCGTCGGATCGCTTTTTTCTGCCGACAATTAACTTTTCAGGCTTTTATTTGTTATTTATATAAAAGTATTTTATATTTGTAATGATTATAATTTGAATCCCTATGAGAAACCTCGTGACCGCCATCTGGCAATTCTACGTTGAAGGCTTCCGAAGTATGACGTTAGGACGCACTTTATGGTTGATAATAGCCATAAAGCTTTTTATTATGTTCTTCATCCTCCGTCTTTTCTTCTTCCCGAACTATTTGAATGAAGCTGCCGCAGGCGCTGATAAGGAAGATTATGTCAGTCGTGAACTGATTCTGCGGGCAGGGGGGGACAGCGATTAGTGAGGAATGCTCAGTGAGGAGTGAGGCAGGACAGCTATTTTCGTTGCTTCGACTTATATCTCATACTTTATACTTAACAATTAATATTTAACTCTCATGCTTGAAAACATTGACACTTCCCTGATTGACTGGTCGAGAGCGCAATTCGCCTTGACTGCTATCTATCATTGGATTTTTGTACCGCTGACTTTGGGACTGGCGGTTATTATGGGCATCATGGAAACGGCGTATTACCGTACGGGTGATGAGTTTTGGAAACACACAGCCAAGTTTTGGATGAAACTTTTTGGAATCAACTTTGCCATAGGTGTGGCTACGGGGTTGATTTTGGAGTTCGAGTTTGGTACGAACTGGAGTAATTATAGCTGGTTTGTGGGCGACATCTTCGGTGCACCGCTTGCCATCGAAGGCATTTTGGCATTCTTCATGGAGGCCACATTCATTGCAGTGATGTTCTTTGGTTGGGACAAGGTGAGCAAACGCTTTCATCTGGCTTCCACCTGGCTTACGGGGCTGGGTGCAACGATCTCCGCCTGGTGGATTCTGGTGGCAAATGCGTGGATGCAGAATCCGGTAGGCATGGAGTTCAATCCCAATACCGCCCGTAATGAAATGGTGGACTTCTGGGCGGTGGCTACTTCTCCGATGGCAGTCAACAAGTTTTTCCACAGCATCTTGTCCGGCTGGGTGCTGGCGGCTGTGTTCGTAGTGGGAGTGAGTTGCTGGTATTTGTGGAAGAATCGTGAGAAGAAATTTGCTTTGTCGAGTATAAAGATAGCTGCCTGGGTGGGACTGGCTGCCGCTTTGCTCTCCGCATGGACGGGCGACGGTTCCGGTTATCAGGTGGCGCAGAAACAGCCCATGAAGCTGGCTGCCATGGAAGGTTATTATCAGGGACGGGAAGGGGCCGGACTGGTGGTCTTTGGCATTCTCAATCCGGAGAAGAAGACCGCCGATGACGGAAAGGATGCCTTCCTTTTCCGCATGGAGATTCCCAATCTCCTTTCGCTGCTTGCCGAGCGCGACTCAAAGGCTTTTGTGCCGGGCATCAATGACTTGCTGAAAGGCGGTTATCCTCTGAAAGACGGCACAACCGCGCTTTCTGCCCGGGAGAAGATTGAGAAAGGGAAAACGGCTATCGGCGCTTTCTCCGACTATCGTAAGGCAAAGGCCGCTGGCAACGATGCCGAGGCGCAGGTGGCAGCTAAGGTGCTGAAGGAGAATGTGGCCTATTTCGGCTATGGTTATATAAAGGATGTCAACGAGTTGGTTCCCAATGTGCCGCTTACGTTCTATATGTTTCGCGTAATGGTGATATTGGGCGGATACTTCATCCTTTTCTTCATTGCAGTTCTTGTTTTTGCCTATAAGAAAGATCTGTCGCGGATGCGCTGGATGCATTGGGTGGCAATGCTCACCATTCCGCTGGGGTATCTTGCCGGACAGGCAGGCTGGGTGGTTGCCGAGTGCGGTCGTCAGCCTTGGGCCATTCAGGATATGCTGCCCACAGGTGCGGCCATCTCCAAACTGGATGTGGGTTCTGTCCAGACCACGTTCTTCATCTTCCTCGTATTGTTCACCGTTATGTTGATTGCCGAAGTGGGTATTATGCTGAAAGCGATACGGAAAGGTCCGGAAAAGGGAGTAACTCATAATTCATAATTCACAATCCATAATTTATAATTCACATGAATACCTATATATTTCTTCAACAATACTGGTGGTTTGTAGTATCCCTGTTGGGCGCTATACTTGTTTTCCTGCTGTTCGTGCAGGGTGGCAATTCGTTGATATTCTGTTTGGGCAAGACGGAAGAGCAGCGCAAAATGATAATCAACTCTACGGGGCGTAAATGGGAGTTTACGTTCACTACGCTCGTAACGTTTGGCGGTGCTTTTTTTGCATCGTTTCCGTTGTTTTACAGCACGAGCTTCGGCGGTGCCTATTGGCTGTGGATGATAATCCTGTTTACTTTCGTGTTGCAGGCGGTCAGCTATGAGTTTCAGTCGAAGGCGGGTAACCTGCTGGGAAAGAAGGCATATCGTGTGTTCCTTGTGCTGAACGGAGTGGTGGGACCGGTGTTGCTGGGCGGTGCTGTGGCAACGTTCTTTACGGGGTCGGCGTTCTATATCAATAAAGGTAATATTGCAGATACGATGATGCCTGTCATCAGCAGTTGGGCCAATGCCGGTCATGGTCTGGATGCGTTGCTCAATCCTTGGAATGTGGTGCTGGGGCTGGCTGTGTTCTTCCTGGCGCGTATTCTCGGTTCGCTCTATTTCATCAATAATATCAGTGATGCCGATTTGGTGAAGCGTTGCCGTCGTGCGTTGTGGGGCAATACGGGCTTGTTCCTGATCTTTTTCCTGTCATTCGTCATCCGCACACTGCTTGCCGAGGGCTATGCGGTGAATCCGGAGAACGGGGAGATCTTTATGGAGCCTTATAAGTATCTGACAAACTTCATCGAGATGCCTGTGGTGCTGGTTGTATTCCTGATCGGTGTGCTTGCTGTGCTGTGGGGAATTATCCGTACGTTGTGGAAACCGGCTTTCGATAAAGGAATATGGTTTGCAGGTGCAGGTACGGTGCTTACGGTGTTGGCGTTGCTGCTTGTGGCAGGTTATAATAACACTGCCTATTACCCTTCCACCGCCGACCTGCAAAGCTCGCTTACATTGGCAAACAGCTGCTCCAGCCAGTTCACGCTGAGGGTGATGGCCTACGTGTCTATTCTGGTTCCCTTTGTGCTTGCATACATATTCTACGCATGGCGCAGCATTGACAGGAAGAAGATTGATGCGAAGGAGATGCAGGATGAAGGGGGACATGCTTATTGATTTTGCAACTCCGGAGATCTGCTTCCGGTTGTCCCGGAGTTTTCATCATAGATGCCCGGAGATATAAGAGAAAGAAGGTGTGTCAAAACTAACATTAACTATCATTTTACTCTGTCATTCAAGAATCTACTCTCTTTGTGAGTAGGAGAAGAGATGCTTCACTACGTTCTGCATGACAGACTATACATTAGCGTAAGAAATAAAAGATATTTTGAGCGAAGCTAATGATATGATTGCCATAGTTTTGACACACCTGCTTTTATGGATGCTTTCCCGGTAACCGGAAACTATAATCCGTTCCTTTCCGGTTGGTTATTTTTTCTTGAAACTGATTTCGTCATAAAACTCTTCGTTTTCATCCTTTTCCTGAGCAATGATTACCAATGTGGTTCCGTTCAGAGTTTTGATGGTAGCTTCATCGCTATAACCGTTGAAAGTGATTTTAAGTTTGTTTCCGGAAATGCTCCAGGTGAAGTCCTCCGTATAGGGAGTGCTTCCTGATACATCTTTGTATGTTCCGCTACCGTCGTTCTTAAAGGTGTACACATCTTCGGTATAGGCCTCGTCCCATTCTTCTTTCTCACCTTCGTATATCTCATATCCTTTACTCCAGGTAGATTCCCAAGTACCTACAATGAGTGTTTGGGCATCTCCGGCAATGCCTTCTTCGTCGTCATCACTACAAGCTGTAAAGCCAATGCACAAAGCCATCATTACGCATGACAGCCAAAATTTAAGTTCAAACTTTTTCATTTTATCTTTTTAATTAAATTAGTATTAAAAACGAGGCAAAGGTAGTTGCTTTACAAAAGAAAACGTCTTTCCGGATGTCGTTGGTGTTTATACAAAAGTGTAGAATTGTATTCTACATATTTGTTGAATTTATTTCCTGATGCCGTCTTTTTTGCCGGAATGGGAGAGAGGGTTTTCTTTGAACTCAGTGGAATAATAATCGAAGAAATTACAGTTCAATATGTAGCAGATGCGCATTAATAAGTCAGTGTCTATGTTTTGCCGTTTGAATATGGAGTACACATTGGTGCGGTCACAATACAGTTTCCTTGCAAACCAGATGACGGAACGTTCCTGGCGATGTAGTTCTGCTTCTATCATTTGTCCGATGTGTATCATGGTGCTGGGCATGAAAAAAGGCGGAACCATTCGTAACCTATCTTGTTCCGAGGTACCGCCAAGCACCCAACCGTATAAATAAGTACGAACAGTTCACGCCTCACAGCGTGAACTTTTACTTACTTATTCTCAACGGTCTTTCAATTTGGCGGTTTTCAGAACAGAGAATAAGAGCTAAAGCTCAATATCTAATAAGTATATGAATGGAAACGCTTTTCCTTAATTATATGAATTCTGTTCATTTAAGTAAATGGCATTATCTGCTGATTTTTTACATTTACTTAATAGTTTATGTTTTTTTCTACTTTTTATTTTTAATATTCTATTTTTACTGATATGCTTTTTGCAAATGTAGTGAATATTCCTTTTTGTTGCATCGGCAAAAGCTGTTTATTTCTTTTTTTTCTTGGAAACCGCAGTTTTTTCCGGTGGGAATTTCGCTACGAGCTTCATCAACCGCAGTATCTGTCCCTGTCTTTTCAGGATGTAGCTCGAAGGGTGTGCGGAGTCAAAGCGTATGGGGTTGGGCAATGTTGCGGCAATCAGTGCGCATTGGCCGGCAGAGAGCTTGGCGGCAGTGGTATGGAACTTGTAACGGGCGGCTGCCTGTGCCCCGTAGATGCCTTTGCCCATTTCAATGGAGTTGAGGTAGACCGTCATTATCCGTTCTTTAGACCAGAAGAGTTCTATCATCCATGTGAAGTAGACTTCGAATCCCTTGCGGAGCCATGAGGATTGCGGCCACAGGAACACGTTCTTTGCCGTCTGCTGGCTGATGGTGCTTGCTCCGCGTTTCCGCTTGCGCTTTTCGTTCTCTTTCATGGCTTTCTGTATTTCGATGAAGTCGAAGCCGTTGTGGGTGGCAAAGCGATTGTCCTCGGATGCGATGACGGCCATAGGCAGGTGGGGAGAAATCCTGTCGAACGGCACCCACTCGTGATGCCATGCGGGACTTTCTCCTTTAAAAACCTGTTGCACGCTTCGGATAACCATCAACGGCGTGACGTACACCGGCACAAAACGATAAACCACTACCATTACAGTAGTGGATACAAAGAAGAAGAGCAACAGATTGCGGATTATCCGCAAGGGGTTGGAAAACTTCATGGGAGAAGGATGATTACGATTGTCCGGCTTCAGCGTTCTTAATCATCTGTTCGCTGGCATACATAAAGATTACCACCCTGCGGTTCTGGCTGGCAGAGAGGCTCTCATCGTACTCATTGTATCCCACGCCTTCCACTTGCTTGAATTGTGAGGGAGACACGCCACAGTCCTGCAAATAGTTTTCTACGGCATAAGCGCGATTTTTGGAAACCTTCATATTGGCTTCATATGTGCCTACTTTGTCCGTATGTCCGATGATGGCGATGTCCGTAGTAGTATCCTCTTTCAGAATCTTGGCCAAGTCGCGCAGGGATGCCTTCGCGTCGTTGCTCAGCGTTGAGGAGTTGAAAGCAAACAAGATACCGGAGTCGAACGTCACCTTTACGGCATCCAGGTTGTTGGCGTCTTTCACCACTTCCACCTGTGCGCCTTCAATCTTGGCGGCTTCGGCAGCTTTTTTGTCCATTTTGTGGCCGATTGCCACACCGGCACCTGTACCAACGGCTGCGCCCACTGCCGCACCGATAGCCGCGCCTTTGCCCTTGCCGAACAAGCCGCCGATTATGGCTCCTGCAGCTGCGCCCGAACCGCCGCCAATGATTCCGCCTTTGGTTGTGTTGTTCATGGTTCCGCAACTACCCAATAGTATAGTGCCGCTCAGCAAAAATGCTGTAAATTTCATCTTTTTCATACCTTTTATTTTTTAGTTGGTTCAAATTTTACTAATGCAAATTTATGTATATATTACATTTGATGGCATCAAAAAGTTTACTGTTGCAGTTTTTTTAGAGAATTTTCTTTTTAATAAAGATAAACCAGCCTGTCAGAATCAGCCCCTTGATGATGGTGGTGCTGCTCACTGCCCACCAAATGGCGTCCACTCCCAAACCCATTTCTACCAGTAGCAGGGCCACCGGAATGCGCATGTAGTTGCATCCGATGCTGACAACGGCCGGCGGTACGGTGCGTCCTATGCCGTAGAATACGCCCTGCATGGTGATTTCCAGCATCATGAACAACTGTGAGTAGCCGTCGATGCGCAGGAAATTGCCGCCAGTGCGGTAGGCTGCTTCTTCGGGCACGAAAATGGAGAATACCTCGCTGCCGTAGAAGATGAACAGCAGCGAACAGAGCGTGCCGAACACTCCTGTCATCCAGAGCGTCGTTTTCCATGCCTGCCACACGCGCGTTTTCTGTCCGGCGGCATAATTCTGTGCGATGAAGGCGCTGAGCCCCGTAGAGAACCCCTGTGAGGTATTCCAGGTGATAGCTTCTATTTGTCCGCCGGTGGTGAATGCCATGAGTCCGATGTGCCCGCCTTGCTCGGCTGCAGTGCGCGAGAGGAACATGTTGACGAAGGCAAACAGTGTGTTCAGCGTGGCAACGGGCAGTCCCAGTTTGAAGATGCGTCTGCTGTACTTCCTCTTGAGCCGGACGAAAAACGGAAATCCTCCGAGCAAGTCGTCCTTTCGCCGGAGCTTATAGACAAAGATGAGGAAGACGGCAGCTTCGGACAGCCACGTGGCAAGCGCTGCCCCTACGGTTCCCCAGCCGAACCCGAAGATGAAGAGAGGGTCGAGCAGGATATTCATCACAAGTCCCGTACCGCTGATGTAGAACGGTGTCTTGCTGCGTCCCGAAGCGTTGTAGATGCCCGTAAAGGCAGCCGAGAGAAAGACGAAGGGCAATGCTGTCGAGACAATGCGCAGGTAGGTGACGGCGTTGGCGGTGATATGTGCTTCCAGTTCGAAAAGGCTCATAATGGGCCGGGCGAAAACAAACAGCAGTCCGCCCCAGCAAATGGCGATGAGCAATGCGATGCTGATGTTGTGCGAGGCAAACGCACGCGCGTCGTCCCGGTTCTGCGCCCCGATGGACTGTGCCACACTGACTTCCGACCCCACTTTGTTCAGCAGAGCGATAGAGCCTGACATCCACGTGAGGATGCCCACCGCGCCCACTGCCGCCACCGCTTCGCTGCCCAGACGGCCCACCCATGCCATATCCGTCAGGCTGTATGCCATTTGGATGAAGGAGGTGGCCATAATGGGCATTGCCAAGCTGAACAGTTGGCGGTTGATGGGTCCTTGTGTGAGATTTTTGGCTCCGAGCACGATACTGAAAAAGAGTTATAAGAAACTTATAAAAAGGTTTTTTTAGAAACAGGCTTTCGGGCGCGTCGCTACTTATAGTTCAGGAAGCTTTCCTGCACCAGTTTTCCCGCTTGCCATACGGCGCGTATGTTCAGTTCCTTGTCCATAATCAGGATGTCGGCGTCTTTGTCCTTTTGCAGGGAGCCTTTGCGGTCGTACACTCCCATGATGCGTGCCGGAGTTTCGGAAGCCATTCGCAGTGCGTCTCCCAGCGGGATTCCGGCCTGTGTCATGGTGCGCACCAGCACGTCCATTGTGGCGATGCTGCCTGCCAGTGAGGAACGGTCGGCGAGTTTGCATACGCCGTCCTCGATGATGTAGCGGGGGTTGCTGGTTTCCTTGCCTTCGGTTGCGGCACAGGAGAGGGCGTCCGTTACGAGGCAGGTGTGCTCCACGCCTTTCAGTTTGTAGGCCAGTTTCAAGATGGTGGAAGGCAGGTGGATGCCGTCGGCTATGAGTTCGATGGTCATGCCGTCGGTCAGGTAAACGCTTTCCACTGTGCCCTCGTATTTGTATTCGCGGCGTTTGTGGAAGCCCGGCATGGCGTTGTAGAAGTGGGCGGCATGGGTGAATCCGGCTTTGTAGGCGGCGCAGATGTCGTCATACTCGGCTTCGGTGTGGGATATGGCTGCCAGTATGCCTTTTTCGCGCAGGTAGCCGGCAAACTCCAATGCTCCCGGCAGTTCGGGAGAGGCGTCCCAGCGGCGGATGCAGCGGGTGTTTTCCACAAGTTCCCTGTATTCTTGTTCGTCAATCTCTTTCACCTGTCCGGCAAACTGCTCGCCGGCCATTTTCCTGCTGAGGTAAGGGCCTTCGATATGCAGCCCGAGTATGGGGCTGTCCGGTTCTTCCATGAGCCGTTCGCACACATGGGCGGCTTGGTGGAGCTTGCTGAAGGGGGAGGAGGAGATGGTGGGGTAGAAGCTTGTGGCGCCATGCTTGAGGTGTGCCTGCACGATGCTGCGGAATGCTTCCTCGGTACATTCGTTGAAGTCGTGTCCGCTGCCGCCATGGGCGTGCATACACACGAAACCGGGTACTATGTACATGCCTTTGGCATCAATGAGACGTGCACCGATCAGTGCGAGGTCACAGTTGGTCACTTCAAGAATCTTTCCGTCACGTATCAGGACAGAACCTTCATTCAGCCAGCCCTGCGGGGTGAATATGCGCCCGTTTATAATTTGAGTAAGCATTTTTAGGTTTTAAGTTTATCGGATGCCAAAATTAAGTATTATAAATCAGAATTCCTACATCCGGGGTTTTAAATGGCTTATCCGGTGTTTTAAATCGCCGGCCTTCCCTTCCGCCTCCGGCGGTGGCGTAGCTTCTGCCTGTACTTGCGTATCTTGCCGTATACCAGCCAAACGAACAGTGCTCCGAATACGGAGAATATCAGCAGTACGATGCCGGTGTTGAGGTTGTCGCCTTTCACGCGGCTCCACATTTCGAGAACCAGTTCGGTGCGGTCGCCGAAGTCGCGTATCATGGCGCAGCGTTCCACGATTTTCCTGTCGGGATATTGTACGGGATTGATTTGCAGGCTGTCCGCGCCCATGCCTTCACCGAAGAAGTAGCTGAGGTCGGAGCGTGTTTCTATGGAAGTATCCCGTTTGGCTTCCATGATTTCGGGGGTGGCAACGGCGCTGACGTAGCCTATGGCGTCCATATTGCGCAAGGCGATTTCGGGCTGGCAGAGGTAGTTGATGAAGTAGCTGGCTGCCTTGGGATTCCGGGCGTATTTGGGGATTACCCAGCCGTCGTACCAGATGTTGCTGCCTTCGCGCGGCACTTCGTATGCAAGGTCTACGCCTACGGCCTCGGCTTCGTCAATTGCCCATACGGCGTCGCCGCTCCAGGTGAGGTTGAGCCATGTTTTGTTCTTGGTCATCATCTCCTTGCCGAAATCGGCCTCCCAACCGGAAATGTTGGGTTTCAGGGCTTTCAGGTACTTTTCGGCAAGGGCTATGGCTTCGGGGGAGTTGTCGTTCATGAGTTGTTCCACCGTAACGGTGCTGTCGGCAAGCTGGCGGGCGTGGGCGTAGATGATGGCGGTTCCGTAGGCGTCGCGGTAGCTGTCTTTCATCAGGAGCTTGCCTTTGTTCTTGGAGTTCCACAGGCAGTGCCAACTGCCGGCTTCGTCGGGGGTGATGAAGCTGCGGTTGTAGAGTATGCCGGCTGTGCCCCACATATAGGGTACGGCATAGTCTGTGGTGGTGCGTCCCGGCTGACTGGTCTTGTTCAGTTCCCGGCGGATGTAGGGGGAAATGTTGGGCAGATAGTCCGGGGTCTTGCCGAAGTTGCGGTCGATGGGTAGGAGAAGGTCTTTCTTCAGCATGCGTTCGATGATGTACTCCGAGGGGCATACCACGTCGAAGTCTTCGTGCCCGCGTTCTATTTTGGTGAGCATGATTTCGTTGATGTCGAACACTTGGTAGACAAGGCGGATGTCCTCGCCTGTCTGCTGTTTGTACCAGTCGGGGAATTCGGCAAGCACGTCTTCGTCGATGTAGTCCGCCCAGTTGTAGATTTTCAGTACGTGGCTGCGCTCTTCGCCTGAACCTTTGCACGAAACGGCGGCAAGGGCAAGGCAGAGGAGAAGGAGTATACCTGTCAGTCTTTTCATTTTTTGTTCGGTAAGTTTATTTTGACTATACTTTCAGTTTTCAACTCTTCTGTGCACGTTCCGCGCGTTTGTTGATGACGATCAGCAGCACCAGCACCGTAATGAATATTATGGTGGAGAGGGGGCGCAGCTCCGGTGTCAGTCCGCCTTTGCGGGCATCGGCGTAGATGTAGGTGGAGAGCGTTTCCAGTCCTTCGTTCCCGATGGTGAATATGGTTACTGCGAAGTCGTCGATGGAGAGTGTAAAGGCAAGGATGAACCCGCTTATCATGCCCGGAAATATCTCCGGAAGGATGACCTTGCGCAATGCCTGGAACGGGGTTGCGCCGAGGTCGAGGGCGGCTTCGTACACGTTTTGGTTCATCTTTTTCAGACGGGGCATCACGCTCAGCACTACGTAGGGGGTGCAGAACGTGATGTGCGCCAGTACCACCGTTGTGAATCCCTGCGATATGCCGAAGCTGACGAACAGCAGGAACAGCGACACACCCGTAATGATGTCGGCGTTCATCATCGGAATGGCGTTGGCAAAGTTCATCACCTGACGTGTGCGTGTGCGCAGGTTGAAGATGCCGATAGCCGCAATGCTGCCCAGTGCCGTCGATGCGGTGGCTGCCAGCATGGCAATGGCAAAGGTGTTCCAAATGGCATTCATCAGTGAGTGGTGCATGCCGCCCGTAAAGAGGGAGCTGTACAGCTTGGTGGAAAATCCCGTCCAGTTGCCCAGCACCTTGGCTTCGGTGAAGGAGAAGATCATAATGATAAGGATAGGCGAGTAGAGCAGCGCAAGCAGCAGCCACAGATAGCCTTTGGCAAGAATACGTGTCATCATATCACACCTCCGCTTTCATTGGATGCGCTGTCCTCCTCGTTCGTGAAGAGGATGGTGACGCCTATCAGCAGCAGCATGATGAGCGACAGGGCCGCACCGTAGTTCCACATTCCGTTGTATATGTTCTCCTGCACCGTTGTTCCGAAGAGCTTGATGTTGTTCATCGTCAGCAGTTCGGCAATGGCAAAGGTGCTTACCGTAGGCATGAACACCATGACGATGCCGCTCATGATGCCCGGCATGGAGAGGGGCAGGATCACTTTGCCGAATATCTGCAAGGGGGTGGCTCCGAGGTCTTGGGCAGCTTCTATGAGGCTGTGGTCCATTTTCTGCAATGTATTGTAGATGGGGTATATCATGAACGGCAGGAAGTTGTACACCATGCCGAACAGGAGTGCACCTTCGCCCAGCGGCAGGTTCAGGAAGTCGAACAGCGCCACTGTGGCAAGCGTGCGTATCAGTATGTTCACCCACATGGGCAGGATGAACAGCACCACCATTGTCTGCGAGGTGTTGAACTGCTTCTGACTGAGGATATAGGCAGCCGGATAGCCCAGCAGCAGGCACGCCAGCGTGGTGATGATGGCTATGCCGATGGAGTAGATGAAGGTGTTCATCGCTTCGGGGTGCATCATAAACTTGCGGAAGTTGGCAAGGGTGAATGCTCCCTCGGCATCCGTAAAGGCATACAACACAATCAGTAGCAACGGCACTATCACAAATATCAGCAGGAACAGTGCGTAGGGTAGTGTCCAGTTACGCCGCCGCATGAAGAAACTTTTCATTGGCAAATTGTTTTGAGTGGTTAGTGGTTAGTGATTCGTATATTCTCCGGTGCTATTCGTATTCCCACTCTGTCGCCGTCGTCCCATACGTCGTTGGTGTCTACGAAGATGTCCTCGTCCCAGTCGGTGAACACAGTCAGATGATAGTGGTTGCCTTTGTAGAGGATGAATTTCACTTCGCCTGTCAGTCGTCCGTCCTCTTCGTTGTCCTCAAGGATGATGTTCTGGAAGTCCACTTCCACCTTTACGGGTGTTTCCGGACGGATGTCGTGCACCGGGCTGCACTCAAAGCTGCATCCCAGGAATTCCACATGGGTTTCGTCCAGCAGTTTGCCTTCGAAGGTGTTGCAGGTGCGTTCTTTCTTCATCACGTGGATGTCGAAGGGCTTCACCAGCAAGCCCACCTCGCGACCGGCTTCGAAGCAGTGGTAGTCCTGCACCATCAGCTCATAGCCTTCGCGGGTCTGCACCAGCATCTCGTAGTGCACGCCTTTGAAGATGGAGCTTGTTACGGTTCCCGTCAGTTGTGCCGCATCCGAGGGGTCGAAGATGTAGATGTCTTCCGGACGGATCACGACGTCCACCTGTGCCTGTTCGCCGAAACCGGTGTCCACGCAGTCGAATTCATGTCCGCAGAAGCTGACGAGCTGGTCGTGCACCATGACGCCGTTCAGGATGTTGCTTTCGCCTATGAAGTCGGCCACAAAGGAGTTGATAGGTTCGTTGTAGATGTCTATCGGGGTGCCTGTCTGCTGTATCTTACCCTCGCTCATGACGACAATCGTGTCGCTCAGCGTGAGCGCTTCTTCCTGGTCGTGGGTGACGTATACGAAAGTGATGCCCAGCTTCTGATGCATCTCTTTCAGTTCCATTTGCATGTCCTTGCGCATTTTCAGGTCGAGGGCGGCAAGAGGCTCGTCGAGGAGCAGCACTTCGGGTTCGTTGACGATGGCGCGGGCTATGGCCACACGCTGCTGCTGTCCGCCGGAGAGGGAGTCCACGTCGCGGTCTTCATAGTCGGTCATGCCCACCATGCGGAGCGCCTGTTTCACTTTCTTTTCGATGGTGGCGGCGGGGAGCTTCTTCAGTTTGAGGCCGAAGGCAATGTTGTTGAATACGTTGAGGTGCGGGAACAGGGCATACTTCTGGAACACTGTGTTCACCGGACGGCGGTGGGGCGGGGTCTGCGTGATGTCTTTCCCTGCAATGGTAATCACTCCTTCCGAGGCGGTCTGGAAACCTGCAATCAGACGCAGCAACGTCGTCTTTCCGCAACCGGACGGTCCCAATATCGTTACAAACTCGCCCTTACGGACAGACAAATTCACATCATTCAGTACGGCTTTATCTCCAAAGAATTTCGATACGTGCTCTACACCGATGATGCAATCGGACTTTTGCATAAGCGTTTCTTATCTTTATCCAAACTAATTAAACAAATCTCTACCTGATATAGTCAGTCATCACAAAAAGTGGCGCAAAGGTACATATATTTCTTGAAAACTTTAAGGGTTATGGAGGATAAGTTGCGAGTTATTTGTTGATGCTCGCAAATAAGTCATAACTTTGCACTTCGTAACATCTGATTATGAATTGCTGATTATGAATTGCTGATGACGAATTGCTGATGATAAATTGCTGATGATAAATTGCTGATGACGAATTGCTGAAGCAGCAGCAGCAGCAGAAGAAGAAGAAGAAGAAGATTTGCTGATGATAAATTACAGAAGACGAATTACAAACAATGAAATTCAAACAATGAATTATAAACTATCAGTATGGAAAAGAAAATTGTATTTATCACAGGCGCCTCTTCCGGTATAGGAGAGGGCTGTGCGCGTAAGTTTGCCATGAATGGTTACCGTCTCATCCTCAACGGACGGAATGTAGAGAAACTGGCAGCCGTAAAGCGTGAGCTGGAAACGGAATATCATGCGGACGTCTGCCTGCTTCCTTTTGATGTGCGCGACCGCCGGGCTGCGGCAGCCGCCCTCGATTCGCTTCCCGAAGCGTGGAAGGCGATAGACATCCTGATTAACAATGCCGGACTGGTTATCGGCGTGGACAAAGAGCATGAGGGCAGTCTGGACGAATGGGATGTGGTGATTGATACCAACGTGAAATCCTTGCTTGCCATGACCCGCCTCGTTGTGCCCGGAATGGTGGAGCGCGGACGCGGTCATGTCATCAACATGGGGTCTATTGCCGGCGATTATGCCTATCCGGGAGGTAGTGTGTATTGTGCCACAAAAGCTGCCGTCAAAGCCCTGTCCGACGGCTTGCGCATCGACCTCGTGGATACTCCCGTCCGGGTGACGAACATCAAGCCCGGCCTTGTGGAGACGAATTTCTCCGTAGTGCGCTTTCGTGGAGACAAAGCCGCTGCCGACAATGTGTACAAGGGCATCCGTCCGCTCACCGGTGACGACATTGCCGAAGTGGTGTACTTTGCCGCTGCCGTACCCGAACATATACAAGTGGCGGAGGTGCTGGTGATGCCTGCCAACCAGGCCACCGGGACAATCGTCAGCCGAAAGTAAATGCTTCTCCGTTTTACTTCCCGGTTTGCCCGGACCGGGAGGTAAAACGGGCTTTTCAGACATAAAAAAAGAGAGTTACTTTAGTGTAACTCTCTGATTTTCTGGTGATCCGCTTGGGGCTCGAACCCAAGACCCCAACATTAAAAGTGTTGTGCTCTACCTGCTGAGCTAGCGAATCAATCCTTTACTGCTGTTAAGCGGGTGCAAAGATAGAGACTTTTTTTGAAGTTGCAAAGGAATTTCGCTTTTTTTCCTATCTTTGTACCGGGATTATAGATGCGGTAGTTCTTAATTCCCTGATAATACAATGTTTGATACATTGATATTCCATTAAAATAATGTATTGCTAAAATAAAGAAGGGTATCACAAAGGGTATCACAAGAGTATCACAAAAGAACACTATAAAGCGATGTCGTAATAGCGGTATTATAAAAGAAACATTATAAAAAGAACATTATAAGGAAATATTATAAAAAGAACGTTATAAGGAAACATTATAAAGGAACATTCATAATTTATATTTCATACTTTATACTTAAAATTACATGGCAACAGTAGACGATAAGAAAATTATCTTTTCTATGGTAGGGCTGAACAAGACCATTCAGCAGAACAACAAGCAGGTGTTGAAGAACATCTACCTTTCGTTCTTCTATGGAGCGAAAATCGGTATCATCGGTCTGAACGGTTCGGGTAAATCAACCTTGCTGAAGATTATCGCCGGCTTGGATAAATCCTATCAGGGCGAAGTGGTGTTTTCACCCGGATATTCGGTAGGATATTTGGCTCAGGAGCCTTATCTTGATCCTACGAAGACAGTGAAGGAAGTGGTGATGGAAGGCGTGCAACCCATTGTGGATGCGCTGACAGAGTACGAGGAGATCAACCAGAAGTTTGGTCTGCCCGAATACTACGAGGATCAGGACAAGATGGACAAGCTCTTCACCCGTCAGGCAGAGTTGCAGGACATCATCGACGCTACCGATGCATGGAACCTCGACAGTAAGCTGGAGCGTGCGATGGATGCACTCCGTTGTCCGCCCGAAGACCAGTCCGTAGAGCATCTTTCCGGTGGTGAGCGCCGTCGTGTGGCACTCTGCCGCCTGTTGCTCCAGAAGCCCGACGTGCTGCTCCTCGACGAGCCCACCAACCACCTCGATGCAGAGTCCATCGACTGGTTGGAACAACACTTGCAGCAGTACGAAGGTACGGTAATCGCCGTAACCCACGACCGCTACTTCCTCGACCACGTGGCAGGTTGGATACTCGAGCTCGACCGCGGCGAAGGCATTCCCTGGAAGGGCAACTACTCCAGTTGGCTGGAGCAGAAAACCAAGCGCATGGAGCAGGAAGAAAAGACAGCCAGCAAGCGCCGTAAGACGCTGGAACGCGAGCTGGAGTGGGTGCGTATGGCTCCCAAGGCCCGTCAGGCAAAGGGAAAGGCCCGTCTGAACTCCTACGACAAACTGCTGAACGAGGATGTGAAGGAGAAGGAGGAAAAGCTCGAAATCTTCATCCCCAACGGTCCCCGTCTGGGCAACAAGGTCATCGAAGCCAAGCACGTGGCAAAGGCGTTTGGCGACAAGCTCCTGTTCGACGATCTCAACTTCATGCTGCCGCCTAACGGTATTGTGGGCATCATCGGTCCCAACGGTGCAGGTAAGACCACCCTTTTCCGCCTTATCATGGGGCTGGAGACTCCCGACAGCGGCGAGTTCGAGGTAGGAGAGACTGTGAAAGTAGCCTATGTGGACCAGCAACACAAGGACATCGACCCCAACAAGAGTGTCTACCAAGTGATTTCCGGCGGCAACGACCTCATCCGCATGGGTGGACGCGACATCAACGCACGTGCCTACCTGTCGCGCTTCAACTTCTCCGGTGCCGATCAGGAAAAACTCTGCGGCGTGCTCTCCGGTGGTGAGCGCAACCGTCTTCACCTGGCCCTCTGCCTCAAGGAAGAAGGCAATGTGCTGCTCCTCGACGAGCCTACCAACGACATTGACGTCAACACCCTGCGTGCCCTCGAAGAGGGTCTTGAGGACTTTGCCGGATGCGCCGTTGTCATCAGCCACGACCGCTGGTTCCTCGACCGCATCTGTACGCACATCCTTGCGTTTGAGGGCGACTCCAATGTGTTCTTCTTCGAAGGGTCGTATTCGGAATATGAAGAAAATAAATTGAAACGTCTGGGTAAAGAAGAGCCGACTCGTGTGCGTTATAGAAAGTTAATGAATGACTGATTTTAGATTTTAATTTGAAAGAATATACGTTGCATTTGTGACAAAAAGAAAGCTCCGCGAGAAATTGGCGGAGCTTTTTTGTTTTTAGAGTTTCCCGAATCGTTTATTAATTTGAAAAATTGTAGCATAATTGTAATGAATATCTAATTTAATAATATTATATTTGCAACTCACGAACTTTTTTAAATATTAATTAACACTATCTATTAACTAAAAGTAGAATTATGAGAAAAAGTCTAATTCAATTTCTGTTGGTTGCCATGTTGTCGCTGTTTACTTCCGCAGCATGGGCTCAGACCACAGTGCATGGTCAGCTTGTCGACGCTGAAACCGGCGAACCTTTGGTGGGTGCTGCCGTTATGGTAGAGGGAACTACTCAAGGGTCAGTGACTGACATTGACGGCTATTTCAAGCAAAGCGTTGCTTCTAATGCTACGTTGCTCTTCAAGTACATCGGTTACAAGGACCAGAAGAAAAAAATCACACAGAAGGGCGCTTCTGTAGAACTGGGAACTATCAAGATGCAGCCCGATGCAGTGATGTTGTCGGACGTTACCATCACTTCATCCGTTGCGGTGGCTCGTAAGACTCCGGTAGCGGTATCTACCGTAGATCCGGTGTTCATTGAAGAGAAACTTGGTTCGCAGGAATTTCCTGAAATCCTGAAGTCCACTCCGGGTATCTATACCACTAAAGACGGTGGTGGCTATGGAGATGCGCAGACTCGTATCCGAGGTTTTAAGAGCGAGAACGTAGCCATGATGATTAACGGTGTGCCGATGAACGGTATGGAGAACCAGAAGGTATACTGGTCCAACTGGGCAGGTCTGTCCGACGTAACCCGCAGCATGCAGGTACAGCGCGGTTTGGGTGCTGCCAAAGTATCGGTTCCGGCAGTGGGCGGTTCCATCAATATCGTTACCAAGAGCACAGAAGCCAAGAGAGGCGGATTTGTGTCTTACGGCATGGGTAACGACGGTTACAATAAAATTCTTTTCAGCGTATCATCCGGCCTGTCCAAAGATGGCTGGGCATTCACTTTGCTTGGCGGTAAGACTTGGGGTGACGGATATATACAAGGTACGGAATTTGAAGGCTACAACTGGTTTGCCAGCATAGCCAAACGTTTCAACGACAATCACCAGTTGTCTCTCACTGCATTCGGTGCTCCGCAGTGGCACAATCAGCGCAATAATCAAAACGGGCTTACTATTAAAGAATGGCAGCGTGTGCAGAAATACATGGGTGAGAAAAGTCCTTATAGATATAACCCTACTTTTGGTTACAGAAACGGACAGGCATACAATTCATCCAGAAACTCCTACCACAAACCGCAGATATCTCTGAACCACTTGTGGCAGATAGACCGTAAATCGAGTTTGAGTACAGCTTTGTATGTATCTATCGGTCGCGGTAACGGTTACAGCGGTTCGGGTGATGCCTCCAACCGTAGTCGTTGGTATGGAGCAAGCAACGGGTTGGTAAACAATGACTTCCGCGAAGCAGACGGTACTTTCGCTTACGATCAGGTAGAAGCTCTGAATGAAGCCAGCACTACCGGTTCCAAGATGTTTATGGGTAAGTCAATGAATAATCACATGTGGTATGGATTACTTTCTACTTATACCACCAAGTTTGGTGAATACTTCGACTTCTACGGCGGTATTGACTTACGTTATTACAAAGGTTTGCATCAGAATATCATTGTAGACCTCTTCGGTGGTGATTATTTTGTGGATGCGGAAAACCGCGGCAAGATTTTGGCAGAGAACAATCCGGCAGCTTCCGACCCCAATTTCAAGAACCAGAAGCTCGGGGTAGGTGATGTATATTATCGTGATTATGACGGCTTTGTAATGTCCGAAGGTGCATTTGCACAGCTTGAATACAATCGCGACAAACTTAGTGCATTCGTTTCCGGAGGTCTTTCCAATACCGGTTACTGGCGTTACGATCGCATGTATTACAGCAAGGATAAGGCTAAGTCTGATACCAAGAATTACTTAGGGGGAAACATAAAGGGAGGTGTCAACTACAACCTCAATGAAAAGAACAACGTATTCATCAATGCAGGTTTCATTACTCGTGCCCCGATGTTCGATACTTCTTTTGTTAATTCACAAAACTCTCATGCCCGCAACGAAGATGCCAAGAATGAGAAAATCATGTCATTTGAAGTAGGTTACGGTTATCGTAGTGGTATATTCACAGCTAACCTCAATGCCTATTACACCCGCTGGATGGATAAGGCTCTGTACGATTCCGGTGATTTTGATTATAAGGTAGACGGACAGAACATTAAAGACCGCTATACATTGAACATGACCGGAGCCAATGCCGACCACTTTGGTGTTGAGCTGGACTTTGCAATCCGTCCGTTGAGATGGTTGGACATCAACGGTATGTTCTCTTGGGGTGATTGGCGTTGGAACGGTAATGCCAGCGGATATTACTACAATGCTGCCGGTCAGCTGATGACAGACTTCAAGGGCGGTACACTGGCCGATATGTCGCAAGCCTCCAACTACAAGGCTAACATCAAAATGGATAATGTATACGTAGGAGGGTCGGCACAGACTACGGCTGCTTTGGGTGTAAACGTCCGTCCCATGAAAGGGTTGCGTATTTCGGCAGACTGGAACTTCTTTGCACGCAACTTTGCCGACTATGACATTGATGCCGGAAACGCCGGTTTTGGTGATGAAATTGTAGTGGTAAGCCCATGGAAAATTCCTTCATATAGCACGTTTGACCTGAGTGCGGGATATTCTTTCGACTTCGGCAAGGTACGCGCTACGCTGAGTGGTAATGTCAACAATCTCTTTGATCAGGAATATATAGCTGATGCTCGCGACGGCGGCAGCCATGATTGGGAGACGGCTACGCGTGTGCTTTACGGCTTCGGACGTACTTATTCTGTAAGACTGAAGTTCAATTTCTAAACCTTTAAGAACTACAATTATGAATAAAAAGTTTATATATAGTTTATGTGCAGCCACTTTCCTGATGACGGGCTGCGATTACAACGAGGATAACTTTCCCGGCTACGATGAAGGCGGGCGTCCTACCGATGTTGCAAAGATTGTCTACACGCTCACCGATGCCGATTATGATGCAATGGGAGATGATGTGAAGAAGAACAAATATTTCTCCGCCGATGCTATGCCCGACGATTACATCCCCGATTGGCTGGCTAAAACCTATTTTGCGGCCGATTTGAACTCCTCGGCAAAGATTACATACCGTTTTAAGACAGTATATCCTAAGTATAATGATATTCCTTATCTGCAACTCACCGAAGATGAGTATACTATTATTCATGGAGAAGGATATTACGGACCCTATCTGAATAAAAAGACAGAAGGTAAAATGTATCAGATACTGAACAAAAAGTATGCCGATGCCAAAGACGGTGCATTCTCTTTTGTGGAGTACCAATATAATGAAACAGCCGAACCGGAACAGGTGGAAACTCCCATTGCCCAGTACAACTTTGAAGATCTGAACAAGGGCGATTTGGAGAAAATCTCCGGCTGGTATCTCAGTGCCAAAGGTAATAAATGGACTGTGGGCGAATACAGCAATAATAAGTATCTGCAATTTACGGCCAACAAGGCCGACGGTCCTGCGGAGGCTTGGCTGGTGACTCCCGGCATCAAGATTGAAGGAGCTGACAAGAAATTTGCATGGGATGTTAAGGTTGGCTATTGGACACATGACGGGCTGCAAGTACTCATCTCAACCGACTTTGACGGTAAGGATGTGACTAAGGCGACTTGGGATGATGTGACAAGCAAGTTTAATATCCCTCAAGAGCCTGCAAAAACATGGGGCAATTTTGCGACGGCAGGTACTATGAACTTGGATACATACGCAGGCAAGACAATTTATATGGCTTTCCACTACACAGGGAACCCGGAAGAAAAGAAAACTACCAGTTATCAGATTGACAATATCGTAGTAGGCAAGGACATCCCTACTGCTGTCAACACCGAACTGCGTTTTGCTTTGTACGAACGTATCAAGAACAAATGGGAACTCTTTGAGAATTCCGATGAGGCACAGTTCATTTCATGGGAATCTTATAAAGATATGGGAACCGGTGATGGTCGTCCGGGCAAGGACTACTCTTTCAGTTCCACCGTCAAGGCAGAGAACTACGTTCCTCGCTATCTGGCTGATGAGGTTGCCTATCCGATGGGTGGCGATACCTGTACCGTAATCTACCGTTACTACGCAGGTAGTGGCAAATATCAGGCAAATGCCGACCAGTATATCTACAACGACACCATTAATGTATGGCAGTATTGTGACAACATAGCTATTGAAACAAGACCTTATGCTTACAACGGTACGGAATGGTTGTACTCTCCAAGCATCCTCATCAATCTGCCGGTAGAGAAGAACAATGCCGAAGTGTCTGCGTTCTATCAGGCCATTACGGACTGGGTGAAAGAAAATCACGCCGATTATGTGACCTCTTACGGCAACAATGATTACTATTATGGCGGTTCGGCCTATCAGAATAATTTCGACTTCCGCGTAAGCGCATGGCAGGGACAGGGCACATACGACGACTTGTCTTCCGATGAAATCAGCGCACTGATGTGGGAGCGTCTGCCCGAAGCCTTCCCGCATGCACTGGAAGCCCTTTATTCCGATGCTGCGCCTGCCGACAATGGAGTAGACGTGATTTACACGATAAACTTTGGTATATACGACGGGTCTTCCACAACTACTTATACCATACAGTATAAGGTGGTTGGAAAAGGACAGTTCGAATACATTGAAGACTCCTTGCAGAAAGCGGCTGTATAGCATATTATTGGTATAAACTGTTAAACAGATATTTTTTAAAAAGGCGCGGATTACGCGGATTTCACGAGGTTCTTTCATTCGTGAAATCGGTGTAGTCCGCGCCTCATTTGTCCGCCTACCACTTCTCCCTCTTCACCTCGAAGCAAGGGCATTGCTTTGTCCATTCCATGGGTTCCACCTCGCCGTTGCCGTTGAGGTCGGGGCTCAGGTCGCGATGTCCCACCACTTGGGCGCCGGGATAGTCCAGCAACAGCGTCCTGACGAGGACGCGGAGCGAATGGCGTTGCCACTCGGTGCGAGTGTCTTTGGGCATGCCGTAGTGGTCCAGACCGCCCTCATAACAGATGCCTATTGAGTGGGCGTTGTAGCCGCGGGCATGTGCTCCGGGACGTTCGGGGGAGCGGGTGGTGAGTATGCGGCCGTCGCGACGGATGTAGAAGTGATAGCCTGTGCCGTCGAAACCGCGTTGGCGGTGGGCGGCTTCCAGTGCCTGCTCCGTAAAGGGGCGGTCTTCGCACGTGGCGCTGCAATGGATGATGATCAGGGTGATTGTACGCATGGGAATGAGGAGATAGGAGTGAGGAACGATGAGTGATGAGTTACATGGGCATGGCTTTGGCGCCTACTGCGCCGAGAACGGCCGATGCTACTGCGATTACGATTTTGAGGAACTTGTCCCACCAAGATGATTTTGTTGCCATAGGAGTTTTGATTTTTTTGATTATTAATTAATTGTGCGAATCAGTATTTGAATTAAGTTTATAACCTTGCAAGTAATGAATGCTTTCACCACAGAGTACACAGAGCGCATAGAGTGCACAGAGTACACAGAGTGCATAGAGTTTCACAGAGTGTTAATCTTGCTACTCGATAGTATCTGTCATTCAGAGCGTAGCGAAGAATCTACTCTCTCATGTCAATACTCACTCATGTCAATACTCATCCCAGTATAGGGAGAGCAGATTCTTCGCTACGCTCTGAATGACAGAATGTTTTGCCTCATAAATAAAATGTTTTGCCTCATAAAAAGAGAAAGAGTCTGTGAGTCTCTGTGCCCTCTGTGGTGAAAAAGCTCAAATCCGTATAATAATGAACTATAAATTCAACTACTGATTCGCATTAATTGTGAATGATTGCTTTGCAATTGTGAATTGTTACCTTGCAATTACGAATTGTTACTTTGCAATTGAGAATTGTTGCTTTGTTCCCCCCCTCATACACAGGGAGAGGGGGAAACCGGATAGCTTTCCTTGCGGGACTTATCCCAGCGGATCTTGTTCCTCTCCGCCGTCACCGCTGCCGCTGCCACCGCCACCGGAGGGACCGTCCTCTTTGGGGTTGTAGAGGCTGAACGCCACGTTGTTGGGGCTGCCTTTGGTGGTGGCTCCGGAGTCGTTGACAAGGCGCAGACCGCTGTCGGTGAGGAAGCGGATGTTCACTTTGTCGATGTTCTTTACGGTGCATTCTTCCGAACTGGGGGTTCCTTTGCTGTGGAAAGTGGTGTAGAACACACCGAGGCCGTCCAGTTTTACGCTGTCGCCGTCTGTCAGCTTGCGTTTGATGTTGCGTACAAGGGCGGTGACCACGTGTTCCACGTCTTCGGCGGACATGCCGCCCAGTTCTTCAATCTCTTGCGCGATGCGCTTGGTGTTGTACAGGCGGGAGTTGTTGGCTTTCCGCTTCAGGTAGTACAGTTGCGGGGAAGTCTTGTCACCGACCTTCTGATAGCGTTGCACAGGTTCTACGATGATTGCCATAATGAAGTTCGTTTTTTTTCTAATGTTAATACTGATTGATTGTCTCTGACGGTTGGAGGAGAAGAAGTCTCCGCGGCGATATTCCTTACCTCGTTTCGTTGAAACAAAGATACGGCAGAGGAAAGGCGGAAAATACGATTCGGTAAGGTTGGGTAAGGTTTAGTAACGATAAGTATGCTTTAGTAACGATAAGTATGCCTTAACGATACTGTGCATGCCTTAACAATACTGTGCATACCTTAACAAATGCTGTGCATCCATTAGTAATAATATATAGGTTGTTTCCTTTTATTTCTCCGGTAGTCGTATTTTTTTTGCTCCGATATTGTATTAATTTATAATAATCATGCAAATAATAACCAAAAAGTGTTATCTTTGAGCATCTTTCTTTCTGAAAGGGGAGTGAGGTATGTGTTTTTTGAGGGGTTTTCCCTTAGGTGTTTTTGTGTAAAGTTGATAAGATATTTCCTCACATAAACTAAAAAAATATAACAGATCAATGGATAAATGTCCTGTATGTGCCTGCCTCATGAAGCGGGATTTGGAAGAGGCCGCCGATCCTTATGAATTTCTCGATGAGAACTTTTCTATTCCCGGTATTCTTGACAATTTGGATAAACTCTCCCCGAAAGAACTGAAATGTGCCTGTTGCCTGTTTGGGACGGCATTGCAGCAAGCCCGCAAGAAGAAAAAAAGAAAGTGGTATCGGAGATGAATTTCTCCGGGTTTGATTGCTTATCTCGCTGAAAATCACTATCTTTATGTCTCCAATCCGAATGAAAATTACACTAATGGAGACTCTGTATGGGAAAGCCCGATGAAGATATTGTAGAGAAAGCCTTTGTGGTGCGCAGCTACGGCAAGGGCGAATTGGCAAGCATGTATATAGACGGTGTGCAGCAGCAGACAGCCGTCAAGCAGTTCAACGAATGGATACGTACCGCGCCCGGACTGGAGCAGCAGTTGCAGGAAACGGGCATGGCGCCTACCGCACGACGGTACACGCCCGCACAAGTGCGGCTCATCATAGGGGTGCTGGGAACACCATGACCCCATGTTTCGCAGAATGAATGTTTTCCGTTTCGCAGGACGAAACTTCCCGCTTCGCAGGACAAAACTTTTCATCCCGTAGGACGAAACTTACCGTCTTACGGGATGAAATTATTTATCCCGCAAGGGGAAATTATCTGTCTCACAGGAAGAAATAGGATGTTATACAGGCTGTCGAGTGCTAATTCCTTGTCATACATAGATGCTTTCTTTTAGAATTCGTTGTTTCGGGCGGCTGTTCATGCGTTCGCATATTCTTATCAGGTTCATTTTTGTCCTTATTTTTCCAAAGAGCCCCCGCCCGTCGAATTGTCGGGGCGAGGGTTCATTTAGGGTTCATTTCCTTATAGCCCCTGTTTACCTTGCCTTTTTCTGCGTTTTCGGTACTTATCTTTCTGTTTCACAACGAGTTCTTGTTCAACTGCCTTTCTCAGGTAACGTTTGGCTGTGGACACAGATATGCCGAGTTCTTTGGCGGCATTGATGAAGTCGATGTAAGAAAAAATCCTCGGTAATTTCTTGAGAACGTCTTCAAACTGGTGGAATTTACGCATGGCTACCGGCGGGTGTCCGGTGTCGGGCAGCGAAGTGCCCAGCAGCAGGCTGTGCTCAATGACGGTGGCTATAATCTGCATGGCGGTGTCGAAGTCGGCATCGGTGCAGCAGTATTCCTTGGCATAGCGGTAGTCGTCCCACTTGCGGAAGATGGTGAGGATGGACGCGAGGCGCATGGCAAGTAGTCCATGACGGAAGACGATGCTGGTGGGGAACTCCTTTCCTTCCACCAGGGCCGACTTGAGCCACACGCCGAACTGTTGCGTATGGCGTTCCCACTGTCCGGGGGGGAAGGTGACGAGGGTGGGGGATTCCAGCAGCAACTTGTGCATCTCGAAGAGTTTCTTTCCCAGCGTATGGAAGTGTTCGCGCAGATCCACGCGTCCTTCGCCGGGGGCACACGTCTCCCAATGGGGGTTGAGCTGGCGGGTGTAGATGAGGAAACGACTGTACAGACCGTTTTCGTGGCTGCGGAAGAAGCCGGTGAACTGCTCCGGTGTGCCGGACATGATGAGTGCCAGGTGGGGACGGGGAACGACTATCGGGTCGCCGTCTATCTTGTACAACTGTGAGATTTCCTCGTGGTGGGCAGCTTTGCAGAGGATGTCCTCATACTTGCCGTAGTCCTGTGCGAGCGAGGAGATGAGGGTGTTGATTTCGGTGGACGACATGTGGCAGCCGAGTTCGCCGTTGGTGGCGAGCTGCTCCAGCAGACGGCTCTTGCTGGTGGTGGAGGAGGTCTTCAGGTATTTGGCTTTGGGCTCTTCGGGCTTCTTGTCGGAGTCGGGAGAACGGTGTTCGCGCAGTGCCTGATGCACTTCGGCTTCCCATGCCATTTGGGCTTTCTCGAAGGCTTTCTTCTGATCGCGACGCTGGCGGTCGTAATATTCCTGGGTGGCATCGAGCAGGCTGAGGATGAATGCCACGACGCCCTTTCCGGCTGCTGCGTTTGCCACGAGGGCATGGTAGAAGTGGGAAGAGTAGAGGGCGTTCTTGTAGAAGAAGCTGACACCGGGGAAGAGGGCGCTGCAACAGTTAAGGCTGCCAAGCAGCGTGATGTCGCGTTCGCGCGGGTCGGAAGCGTATTGCACACAGTCTTTCAGGAATTGGGGCAGACCGCTGTATGCGCTGTCGGGAATGTAGGGGGACTGGGCACGAAGTTCGTTGTTTTTTTCCAACAAATCTTCTTCTTCGGAGCCCGCATCGGGCGGCTCGGCGGGGTCATAAGGGAAATGAACCCTATTTGAACCCTCGCCGGGAATTTCCGTTTTTTGCGGAAGAGAGTCAATGAATTGATAACCAGCGGTTATGCGTTGACGGATGTCTTCGGCTGTGAAATCGGTTGCAGCATAGCGGCGGATGAAGAGGCTGATAACTTCTTCCAACTCCTTTTTTGAAAAACCTTTACTGCGAGACACACGACCCAGCTTCAACGCAAGGTCGTTTCGCTCGCCACGACGGAAGGGGTTGCGGTGCTCAAAGTCGTTGAGGAATTGCACCAGAAAACCGGGAGCTGTTGCTCCTGATGCTGATTTTTCTGAGTTTGTCACTCCTGAGTCTGTCACTCCTGAGATTGCTCCTCCTGAAACAGTTCTTCCTGAGTCTGTCACTTCTGAGATTGCTCCTCCTGAAACAGCTTTTCCTGAGTCTGTCACTTCTGAGATTATTCCTCTTGAAACAGTTCCTCCTGCATTTGCTGCTGTTTCTGAAATTGTTCCCGTTTCCTTTCCCGTTTCTTCTCCCCACTGCATCTTGAAAGTCTCCGCATCGGGATTGTAATACGCATCTGCGTCCCACGAATAGAAGCTGGGTTGTGTCAGGATCTTGCATTTGGAGTCGTAGTTGTGTGCGGCATGCCGGCTGACGGCTTCGCCTACGGCGGCATAAAGCTGCTCATAGTTCCGCATCACATCTTCGGCTGCCACGCGTACAAACGCCCGTACCCCGTTCTGCGAGAAACTCTTGTGCACCACTGTCACGTAGGGCAGTTCGCAGAGCAGCCGGCACACTTCGGCGGTGCGCAGCAGGGTGTGGTCCATGTCTATCTGGAGCAGTCCGCTGTGCTTGACGAGGTTCTTCACTGCGTGTCCGCCGCTGCACACTCCGGCGGGTACGATGCAGGGCATCCCGTCCTTCACCCTCTGCGCTTCGGCTTCATGCCCCGGCAGGGCGGCAAGGCGGCGGTATTCTTCCACCTGCGCCTTGAATGTGTTGCTACGCACTTTGTTTACATACTCTTGCAGACTGATGGTCTGTGATTGTTTGCTTCGGACTGAGCCGAACTCGGAGATTTTCACTTCTCCTTCCGTACATGTAATTGCCATGTCTTGTTTTTATAAAATGAATACTTATTGAAGCAGACTTCTGTTCCCGGCGCTTGCAATTTTATGGCGGAGGGAGAGAAAGTGTCCGTTCAATGTTTATTACCGCAAATGTACTGAAAATAAGATAGATGCTTTGTCCTGTTTATACACTTTACGACACCTATTGCGGTGTGCTGCAACACTTTGCCTTTGTAAATATGTATAAACATCGTTTTGGCCGTTATTTGTGCTTTGTTAACGATTCAGGGACTTTTCCCGCTCTTTTTCCCTCTGTTCCAGCTTTTTTTCGTAGGCCTTAATCAGCTTCTCGCAGTTTTTCACTATACGCTTCAGTGTGTGATAGGCTTCGTCGCTCACCTCATACTTCCCGTCGGTTACGGTTTTGATACACTCCATGGCTTTTCTGACATGCTTCAGATATGCCCAACCTTCTTTTTTTTAGTTTCCATCATAATGAATTATTTTTAGGATAAAGGCGGCAAAGATATTCAATTTTCTTTCACCGCAACGAATTTCTCCTTACGCTTTTCCGGCATGCCCTTATTATATAATGTGTCTTTTCCGCCTGCAAATAATTTCTTAAAAAATGTAGCAGAATTGTAATGCTTTTACATATATTTTTGCGTACCTTTGCAAGTGTTTTAAGAAATATAACATTTTTCAAAAACCAATTAGAAACAATTATGTTAAAAAGAATGAGAGTTATTTTTACGCTGATGCTGGTCTTGGCGGCTATGGGCGTAAATGCACAGTTCACTACCTCTTCGATGAGTGGTAAAGTAGAGGATATGCAGAAAGAGCCGATTATCGGTGCCACTATTCAGGCGGTTCACGAAGCGTCCGGAACCCGTTACGGTGCTATAACCAATGTAGACGGGCGCTTTTCCATTCAGGGCATGCGTACAGGTAAGTACACTGTTGAAGTTTCTTTCATAGGCTATCAGTCCGTAAAGGTAACGGATGCCACTTTGCAGTTGGGCGTGAACTATCCGTTGGATATATATATGAAGGAGTCTTCCGAATTATTAGACGAAGTAGTTGTAGTGGGTACGGCTTCCAAGTTTGCCGGCGTGAAGACAGGGGCTGTCACCAATGTCTCCAGCGACCAGATGCAGCTGCTCCCTTCTATTGATCGTAGCTTGAGCGACTTTACGCGCCTCTCTCCCTATTCTGGAGCAAACAATACGCTTTCCGGACGTGACGGGCGTACCAATACATTTACCATTGACGGCGCCAACCTGAACAATAACTTTGGACTTTCTTCCACTCTGCCCGGTGGCGGCAATCCCATCTCTTTGGATGCCATCGAGGAGTTGCAGGTGGTAGTAGCTCCGTTTGACGTGCGCCAAACGAACTTTGTGGGTGGCGGCGTGAATGCCATTACAAAGTCTGGTACGAACATGTTCAAAGGAAGCGCGTACACTTATCAGAAAAACGAGAACTTCCGCGGCAACAAGGTGGACGGATACGATCTCGGTGTACGTGAGAAAGAGTCCAAAGAGGTATATGGCTTCACTTTCGGGGGGCCGATCATCAAGAACAAACTGTTCTTCTTTGTGAACGGCGAGTACGAAAACCAACCGCAACCTATCACCAAATGGAAGCTCTCTACCGACGGAAAGTCCAACGCTGATCAGATGATTTCGCGCGTGACACCTGCCGATATGAAAGAGTTTTCCGATCTTTTGCAGAGCAGATACGGGTACAATCCGGGATCTTATACCGATTATGATGGCGGTACGAAGAATTACAAGTTCTTGGGACGCATAGACTGGAACATCACCGATGCACATAAATTGAGTGTACGTTACAACTACACTACCAATACGAAAGACCTGCCTGCCAACGGCACCTCAACCGTAGGTGATCGAGCCTCTTCCAATCGTATTTCCAAAGATGCCATGGCGTTTGTAAACAACTGCTATGCCATGGAAAATAATGTATGGTCATTGGCTGCCGAACTGAACAGCCGCTTCGGTAACAACTTGGCAAACCGTTTTTTATTTACATATTCCAATATTGAGGATGTACGTACTTCCGAATCTTCCCCATTTCCTCACATTGACATCTGGGACGGTGCGGGCAATGCATTTATGAGTGCCGGTTATGAACTTTTCTCATGGAACAATGCTGTGAAGAATAACATCCTGAATATACAGGATAATGTCACTTGGACGCTTGGCAGCCACAAAATCATCGGAGGTTTCAATTTTGAATATCAGAAGGCTTCCAATAGTTTTATGCGTTACGGAACGGGATATTATAAGTTCAACTCTTTTGAAGACTTTAAGAATGGTGCGGCTCCCGTAGCATTTGGTCTGACCTATGGCTATAATGGTGAAACCGATCCGGTTGCTGAAGTCTCTTTTGCTCAAAGCGCCCTTTATCTGCAAGATGAATGGGATGTAACGGATCGTTTCAAACTGACCTACGGTATTCGTGCCGATTTGATGTCCTATCTTACCGATCTTCAGACCAATGAAGCATACAAGGCCTTAGATTGGAAAGACCATTTTATTGCCAAGAATGATCCTAAATATGATAATTATGAAGCTCCTGTAATTGATACAGGTAAATGGCCGAAAGCTTCCGTCCTGTTCTCTCCACGTGTCGGCTTCAACTGGGACATTATAGGCGATCGTAGTTTAGTGCTTCGCGGCGGTACAGGTATCTTCACCGGACGTATTCCTTTGGTGTTCCTGACGAACATGCCTACCAATGCAATGATGTTGCAGAATACCGTTTCCATATCCAACGACAAGCAAGGACAGTTGACTGCTCTCCAACAATATGCTGCCAAGAACAACGGTGCATACCCGACAAATGTAAATGATATGATTGAAATCCTGGGCTTGCCCAAGACCTCTGCTTATACGGATGCCAACGCTCCTGTCAGTTATGCCACCGTAGCCGGTGTTGCCGATGACTTTAAACTTCCGCAGGTTTGGAAGAACTCATTGGCGATAGATTACCGTCTGCCAGTTTCTTTCCCCTTGACATTGACTTTTGAGGCTATGGTGAACAAGGATATCAATGCCGTCAGCATGGAAAATTATAATATTGTTAATGTAGGTAACTTGGAACGTTTTGCCGGTCCCGACAATCGTTATGATTATAGTTCTTGGAGTGGAAAGAACGGTACGATACAATCTGGCGTGACGAGTGGAGCTGTGGTTTTGAAAAACACCAGCAAGGGACATAGCTCGACAGTAAATGCTATGGTTACAGCTCAGCCCATCCCCGACCTGAACCTGATGTTCTCTTATACTCATACTGTATCCAAAGAACTCACCGGCCTGCCGGGTAATCAGGCTTACTCTTCTTGGCAGAATTTGTACAGTGTAGACGGCCCTAATGAAGTGGGATTGTCCAATTCACAATATGTTACTCCCAATAAGGTTATAGCTTCAGCTTCTTACCGCATTAAAGAAGGTAAGAACTTTGCAACTAATATCGGTTTGTATTATGCCGGTTATAACAGTGGTATGTTCAGTTATTACTATGCCAATGATATGAATGGCGATGGTGCGGCATATGACTTGATGTACATTCCTAAGACTAAAGATGAACTGAACTTCATTGATGCAAACCTGAAAGACGGTTCCATTGTCACCGCCGAAACACAACGTGATATTTTCTGGAAGTTCATTGAGCAGGATGACTACTTAAGCAGCCACAAAGGTGAATATGCCAAAGCTTACGACGTGAAAATGCCATGGGTACATCGTTTCGACCTGAAAATAGCTCAGGATTTCAAATTGAAAGTGGGCAAGTCCATGAACACGCTTCAGGTTTCTTTGGATATTCTGAATATAGGTAATTTGCTGAATGATGCGTGGGGAGTAACCAAAACAAATTCTTCTTGTAACTATGGCAAGTTGTTGAATTATCTTGGCAAGACAGCTGATAACCAACCTAAGTATTCACTGTATGCTTATGACAAAAGCAATAAATATTATAAGAGCCCTACTTTGAATGAGAAGTCTACGACTTTCACTAACTACAATAACTCTTCCAACTGTTGGCAGTTGCAGATTGGGGTACGTTATATCTTTAATTAAAAGGGCTTTCATTCTCCGGAATTAGGAGATAGCAGAAAGAATTGTTGACTAAAGAAGATGTGCCGGAATAAGGATTGGAATGTGCTAATCTTTATTCCGGCACATTCCCTTTTTTAGCATTAATATGTTATTGAATAATTCGTTATTTACTTGTATAGATATAATAAATCCGTTACTTTTGTTTCATCCTATCTGACGGACAGAAGAATAAATGACTAAAAACAGAATGATATGGATGATACATTGAAAGTGACCGATACATATTGGGAAATGCTGAAATCGTTGAGCGATGATATAAAGTTGCGTTTGGCTACACGCCTTACGGCTTCTGTCGTAGCCGGAAAAGTCACACATAAGGATAGGACGCAGGATATGATAGAGAAACATATGGGCAAATGGAAAGATGAACGGAGTACGGAGAAATGAGTTCTCTTTCTTTCTTTTATAAGCAATCTTTTTCTTAGTATTTCACCGTAAATATCACCGGATTGTGGTCGCTGCACAGATCCAGATCGGGAGAGTAATAGTCGGTGCAGTCCAGCTTGGACGAATGGAAAGCATAGTCGATGCGCAGCATGTGCTTGGCGTAGCGGTAGGTGTACATATATCCATGTCCGCCTGTCTTGAAACCGTCTTGGAGGATTCCGGACAGTTGGCGGTAGGTGTAGGACGAGGGTAGGGAGTTGAAGTCTCCGCACACCAGTACGGGGTGCGGACTGGCGATGACAAGGCGGACGATGCTGTCGGTTTGGGCGGCACGCTTCACGAAGTTCTCGTGCAGGGTTTCCGCAGCATCCTGTACGGCTTGCGCTTCGCGGCGGGTGTCGTTGGCAGTGAGTTCGCGTTCCCACTTCCTGCGGTTCTGACTGACGCTGGTGGTCTGCAAGTGATTGTTCAGCAGGCGGAGGGTGTCTGCACCCAGAACAATGTCGCACGCCATGCTGCAATTGGAGCTTCGTGGGTAGGTGATGAAACGTCCTTCCACAAGCGGGTAGCGGCTGAATACGGCAACGGGGAGAATGCCGCGAATGGAGTCGTCCGCAGGAATAAGGGCGTAGGGCCAGTGCGAAAGAGCGCGGCGCAGACTGTCTGTCGTGAAGTGGGGATTGTCGCCGAACTCTTGGAAGCAAAGCACATCGACATGACGCTGCTGCATATAACGGGCTATTTCCTTGCAGGAGTATCCGGTGATTTCGTTGCCGAAATGATGTACGTTGTAGGTGGCTACGGTGAGGCAGCCGCCGGACTTGCCTTCCCGGTTCGGCGCCGGAGCAGTGGCAGGCACATCATCATCGGTGGAACCGAACCGGACGACTGCCGTCAGATATTCCCAGTTGAAGAAGAAGGCTGCCAAAGGAACGATAGCCCACTTCTTGCGTGCCAGCGCCCAGCAAAGGGCTGTTATCAGGCAGGACACCAGTAATATCGGTACGGCAAGTCCCAGCAGGGGCATCACCACAGAGCTGTCCGGATGATAATGTCCGGAACGGGATGCTGCAATGGTAACGGCAGCCAACATCCACGTGGCACCTACCGGCATCCAACGCAAGAGTCCTTTGACAGCGGATTTTCCCATAAACGAGATTTTAGGGGTTAGCGATTAGTGGTTAGTGGTTAGGGATTAGTGATTAGTAGTTAGCGATTAGTGATTAGTTTTTACTTTGTCACTGCATTAATCACTTTCCCGTCCAGAAACGCTTTCACATTGTCCAGCATGATCTGCATGAGGCGTTCGCGTGCTGCGGCGCTTGCCCATGCGATGTGTGGGGTGATGTAGCAGTTCTTGGCGGTGAGCAGCGGGTTGTCGGGGCGGGGCGGCTCTTGTGAGAGCACATCCAGTCCGGCGGCAAGGATAGTGCCGTTGTTCAGGGCGTCGGCAAGGTCTTGTTCGTTGATGAGCGGGCCTCGTCCGGTGTTGATGAGGATGGCGTTGGGCTTCATCTGCTTCAGGCGGGCGGCATTAACCAGTTCGCGGGTGGAGTCGGTGAGGGGACAGTGCAGACTGATGATGTCGCAGTTGGCAAAGAGTTCGTCGAGCTCCGTCTTTCTGATTTCGGGGGGAAGCTGGAAGGTGGATTTGGAGGTGTAGGCATGCACTTCCATGCCGAAACCGATGGCAATGCGGGCGGTGTTGTAGCCGGTTTGTCCCAAGCCGATGATACCGATCTTCTTGCCGCGCAGTTCAATGAGCGGAGTGTCCCAGAAGCAGAAGTCGGGATTGCTGCTCCAACGGCCCTTGCGCACTTCGTCGGTGTAGTGCTGCACTTGCTGGGCTATGTTGAGGATGTGCGCAAAGACCATCTGGGCTACGGAAGGGGTGCTGTATGCCGGGATGTTGGTGACGACAATGCCCCGTTCTTTGGCAGCGGCAATATCGACAACGTTGTATCCGGTGGCAAGGACGCCGATGTATTTCAGATGGGGCAGCGCAGCTATGGTATCTGCGTTGAGCACAACTTTATTGGTCAGCAGAATATCCGCTCCGGCAGCGCGTTCCGTAACTTCCGAAGGTGTAGTGCGGTCGTAAACAATGCACTCTCCCAAACTTTTCAATTCGTCCCAGGAAAGATCTCCGGGATTGGCGGCATAACCGTCGAGAACTACTATTTTCATGATTATCGGTGATTTGGTGTTAATACTTACAGTTTAATCTTATGCTAAGTGCCTCCTGTCCCTAATCATTCCCTTTCTTTCCCCATAGGGCTTGCATCCTTTCTTTGTGCTTTTGTTCGGCGGGATTGTCCTGCGGTTGCCAGATGCGGTGGTCTTTCAGGTCGTCGGGCAGGAACTGCTGGCGGACAAAGTTGCCGGGATAATTGTGGGCATATTTATAGTTGTCGCCGTAGCCAAGCTGTTTCATCAGTTGGGTGGGGGCGTTGCGCAGGTGCAGGGGGACGGGCAGGTTGCCTGTTTGCCGCACCAGGGAGAGGGCATCGTTGATTGCCATGTAGGCGGAGTTGCTTTTGGGGCTGGTGGCGAGGTAGATGGTGGTCTCTGCCAGTGGGATGCGTCCTTCGGGCCAGCCCACTTTCATGATGGTGTCGAAGCAGGCATTGGCAAGCAACAGGGCGTTGGGGTTTGCCAGTCCGATGTCCTCGGAAGCGGAGATGACAAGGCGACGGGCTATGAAAGCGGGGTCTTCACCGCCTTCCACCATGCGTGCCAGCCAGTAGATGGCTCCGTCGGGGTCGCTGCCGCGAATGGACTTGATGAAGGCGGAGATGATGTCGTAGTGCATTTCGCCGTCTTTGTCGTAGGCAAGGGGATTCTGCTGGAGGCGTTCGGTCACCATCTCATCGGTGATGACCACAGGGTCGCCGGCTTCGGACTGCACAACGAGGTCGAGGATGTTGAGCAGTTTACGGGCATCGCCGCCACTGTAACGGAGCATGGCGGTAGTCTCCCTGAGCTCTATCTGCCGTTCTTTCAGTTGGACATCCGTCGTTACGGCACGTTGCAGGAGTTCCAGCAGGTCGTCCTTCTCCAGCGATTTCAGCACGTAGAGCTGGCAGCGCGACAGCAGCGGACGGATCACCTCGAACGAGGGGTTCTCGGTGGTGGCGCCTATCAGTGTCACCGTACCCTGCTCCACCGCACCGAGCAGCGAGTCTTGCTGCGACTTGCTGAAACGGTGGATTTCGTCGATGAACAGTATGGGGCTTGCCTGTGAGAAGAAACGGTTGCTCTTGGCGCGGTCTATTACGTCGCGCACGTCCTTCACACCGCTGGTGACGGCGCTGAGGGTGTAGAATGGCGTTTCCAGCTTGTTGGCTATAATCTGCGCAAGCGTTGTCTTGCCCACTCCCGGAGGGCCCCACAGGATGAAGGAGGAGATGCGTCCTGCGTCAATCATCTTGCGGAGCACCGCTCCCGGTCCTACCAAGTGTTTCTGACCGATGTATTCGTCTAATGTCTTCGGTCTGAGACGTTCTGCCAATGGTTGCATAAATCGCTAAAAGATCATCAGTATCATAAACCGTACTCCGCCTTTCTTCACTCCCGGAATGTCGGTATAGGTGAGGCGGCGCACATATTCTATATGCAGCAACTTGAAGATGTTGTAGATGCCCACGCTGGCTTCGACGTAGGGCGTATGGCCCATGACATGGCTGGTGGGCATGCCGTCGCGCATAGGGAAGAGGAACAGGTCGGAATTGCTGCTTTTGTAGGGGTTGTTCTTGTCGGTCAGTGTGCCCCACATGCCGCGGATGCGGAACATCTCTCTCCACTTCAGCTTCTTGATGAGGGGAATGCGGTTGAAGAGCTTCCCGTTCATGTCGTAGCTGAGGGCGAGCGAGGCGTAACGGTCGTTCAGGAATTCCATGTTGTCGATGAGGTTGAACGATTCGTTGTTCTGGGTGATGTATGAAAGGTTTGCCATAGGCAGGTTCAGCAGCGGGAAGGGGACGGTGTTCCACTGTGCGCCTGCGCGGGCTGTGACGTCCAGCTTGCCCCATGAGCCGAACCAGAAGCGCTTGCGGATGCTGGCTTCCGTAAGGTTGAAGTTGTATTCGCCGCCCAGCACGCCTTTCAGTCCGACGGTGTGCGAAAGGGTGAAGGTGGGCGCATCCAGCGATACGGGTACGCGGCGCTGCTTGGTGTTGACAAACGTCTCACCGGGGGCATAACGCAGGGTCAGACCCAGTTCGGTGGTGGTGATGTCGTGCACCAGTGTGTTCTTCTCGTCCCACTCGCCGGGAGTGGTCCCGTTGTTCTTCCAGTATTGCAGCATGCCGGCAGGCTGGTCGTTGCGGTGGCGTGCCATGGCCTTGACGGAGAAGCCGGTGTTGGTCTCCAGTTCGTAGGTGAGGGTGGCGTCGCGCATGTACGACATCTGGTCTACGGTGGTCCATTTCCAGCCGACGAACATATTGTCCTTGTCCGTTGCCAGATACTTGTCCATGGGAGACATCACGTCGTAGGTGTACTGGAAGGCGAGGTAGTGCTTGGGGAATTCCCAAAGGACGTATTCGCGCTTGTTGAAGGAGTAGGCGGCCTGTCCGGAGTAGAACCATTTCTTGTCCCGCGTGCCGTAGGCCCCGTAACCGCTGAAACTCCAGTGAGGATGCAGGTTGCCGGTGGTCATGCCGCTGAGACGGAAACGGGTGCCGTTCACGTAGTTACTGGTGATCATGGTGTTGATGGGTCCGAAGTCGAACTTGCTGGGGTGTTTCTTGCTTCCCGTCTCCACGAAGTTCTCTATCAGCGCCTTTGCACCGAAAATGACGTATTTGAAGCCCGGTATCTGCTCGATGCGGTTCATGAATACGTCCATGGAGCTTTCCTTCTTGGTGAGTGGCACCTGACGCACTTTGGCCCAGTATTCGTCACTCTTGGCAAGCATGTTGGCTTCCTTGATGACGTTCCCTTTCAGGCGGAAAAGACGGGGTTCTATTTCGTCGAATTTATAGTCGCTGTACTTGGTGGTGCGCTGCACTTCCAGTCCTTGTATGCCTTTCATCAGGGCGAGCTCTACGGTCATGTCGTCGTCGGTGAGCACCCAGTTGCTGTCGGGCAGTTGCTCAAACTGCTGCACGATGTCGAGGTTCTCCACGAAGTTGACGCCTGTCTTTTTGGGCAGGTTCATAATGGCTTTCTTTACGGCGTAGGTGGAGTCTTTCACCACGTACAGGTGTCCGGTGAAGCCGAAGTCCTGTGAGTTCTGGGGCACGAAAGTGAGGTGGACGCATTCTTGCTTGTCCACCATGAGCGTGTCCATGAGGTAGAACTTGTAGAAGCTGATGGCTCCGCGTCCGATGGGGCTGACGAAGCGGCGTTGCAGCAGGCGGATGTCGTCATCGTAGATGTTGACGTCGGAAAAGACGTCGGTGAGGATCGTGCCCAGCATATCGCCTGTATTGAAGAACTCTTCGATACCGCTGGAGTTCATACCCTCGATAATGGTCTTTTCGCTTTTGGGATTCTTACGGTAGATGGTCTTGGAGGAGGTCTCCTTAATGGAGATGGGCAGGATCATCTTGTTGGTTTTGGGCGATACCTCCACCTGATCCTTGAAGAAGGAGAATTTCTTGTAGATGCCTTTCTCCATTTTCTCCGGCGTGACGTCGTTGACGGACATCTTCATCTTCTCGTACTTCTGGTACTGGTAATAGTCGTTCTCCTCCAGCTTCAGGGCTTTCTTGTTCTCGATGACTTTCTTCATGAACTCTACGGCAGGGTTGTTCTTGCGCGAGTACTTCTCTTTCTTGGGCTTGACAACAACCTCGGAGAGCATCACGTCGGCAGGAGCCAGCTCCACGTTGAGTACTTTTGTGCCGGGGGCGAATTTCACTTTTTTGGTGATGTAACCTATGGCGGAGAATGTCAGCTCATTCCAGCCTTTACGAGTCTCTACCTGGTATTCTCCCTCTGCATTGGAGATGCCTCCCACGCCTTTTCCTTCATATTGTACGGTGATGTACATCAGCGGTTCGTGGGTGAGGGAGTCTGTTATGACCCCTTTTATCTGCGCCGACACACCGGTGGAGACGGATAACAGAAGCAGGAGAAGCAGAGCTATGCTATATATTTGTTTCATACATTTCATAATCAATTTGCAAAGTTAGCAATTTGCAGTTAATCAAGAAGCAAATATTTTTTAAAGAATAAGAGGGATACTTAAGAGAGAGCGAGAGCTTTTCTATATCTTTTCTCCGTTTATCAACGTCTGTACGATGCGCTCGGCTGTACGTCCGTCCCAGCGGTCGGGCAGGGTGGTGTGTTTCCAGTCGCCATGCAGCAGTTTGTCGAGAGCGGCGGAGAGGGCAATGGAGTTCTCCCCGACGAGCTCATTGGTTCCGAAACGCCACGTTTCCGGGTGTTCGGCGTAGGTGTTGAGCGTGATGCAGGGCACATCGAGGAAAGTGGCTTCTTCGGCAATGTTGCCGGAGTCGGTCACGATGCCCTTGGCCTGGTTGATGAGGAAGCCGAAGTGCAGATAGCTCTGGGGCGGCAGGATGTGCAGGTGGGGCATGTCAAGCCCCAGTGATTTTATGGCGCGTTCCACGTAGGGATGCATGGGGGCCACGACAGGCATGTCGCCAGCCTTCGCTGCCAGCGTCTGCATCAGGGAACAGAGTACGGCTTTCTTTTCCAACAGGTCGTGGCGGTTCAGGGTGAGCAAGAGGTAGTTTCCCTTGCGCAGTCCGAGGGTGGAGAACCATAGCGGCTGCATCAGGCGGTGGCGGTTGTAGCGGATGGTGTCGATGAGTATATTGCCCACGTAGTGGATGTATTCCGGTATCATCCCTTCTTGGTTGAGGTTGCGGTTGGCCACCATTCCGGCAGTGAAGAGGTAGTCGGAAATGGCGTCTACGATCGTGCGGTTCACCTCACGCGGCATATTCATATCGAACGAACGCGTACCGGCAATGACATGGGCTACCTTCAGACCGCGCTTCTTGGCTACGATGGCGCAGCTCATGGTGGCGGTCATGTCGTCCACCACCAGCACTACTTGGGCGGGATGTCCGTTGAGTTCCTCTTCGAATGCGAGCATAATGGAAGCCGCCACCCGCGAATGGTCGCGTCCGCTGATGCCCAAGTAAGCGTCGGGCTTAGGCATGGCGAGGTCGGAAAAGAGCGAGGCATCCAAAGTGGTGTCGTCCTGAGGACCGGTGTAGACTATGCGATAGGATATGTTTTTACCCGCTTCTCTGGCTGCGTCTATGGCGCGGCACAGGGGGGCAATCTTCATGAAGTTGGGACGTGCGCCCGATACGATGGTTATTTTCATTGCTCATATAAATTGGTGAGACAAAAATACATTTTCTTAGGGAAATTATTTGTTACTTTGCAAAAAAAGAAATCCTTTCATGCCTACATTTGTTCAGATACTCGACTTTATTGGCACATTTGCCTTTGCCATCAGCGGCATACGCCTTGCTTCGGCGAAGCGCTTCGACTGGTTCGGCGCTTATGTGGTGGGGTTCGTAACAGCCATTGGAGGCGGTACGATACGTGATCTCCTGCTGGATGTCACTCCCGGCTGGATGACAGATCCTATTTATCTGATATGTACCGGACTGGCCTTGCTGTGGGTTATCTTCTTCGGGAAGCACCTCATACACCTGCACAACACGTTCTTCATCTTCGATACTATCGGCTTGGCACTGTTTACGGTGGTGGGAGTGGGCAAAAGCCTCTCTCTGGGCTATCCCTTCTGGGTGGCAATCATCATGGGCAGCATTACCGGAGCTGCGGGGGGCGTGATACGCGATGTCTTTATCAATGAAATTCCTCTCATATTCCGTAAAGAGATTTATGCAATGGCATGCGTGGTGGGCGGTACGGCCTACTGGATATGCGAGCTGGCGGGCATGCACTCCTACGGTTGCCAGGTGATAGGCGGGATGTCTGTGTTCATCACCCGTATCCTTGCTGTGAAATATAAGATATGTCTGCCCATACTCTCCGGAAACGACGGGGAGGAAGAGGGGAAAGAAAGCTGACTTTTAGATGCCTTTTCCGGTGCTTGTGTTTGCCTGTAATGACGGTGTGCTTTCATTACAGGCAAACATTTCTTGTGACCCCAACCTGTGTTCTTCTCTTCATAGGGCCTGTTTTTATTTATCTTATGGTAATATTACTATAATTTAGCGCTAAAATCACCTCTCACGCCCGTTTATGTTGTTTCCGCATGGCCTGAAAACTGCCAAAACAGGGGGTAATATCTGTCAAATGTTAGTTTTCACCCCAAAGACTACCCGTATTCCATCCCTCCTGATTCGGAAATTTCCGTATACTTGCAACCACTAAACCTAAACGAATATTAACCATAAAAAAAATTAGCAAAGTATGAACACTTACAGTTTTAGAAAAGATTTGCTTGCTGTGCAAGAAGAACTGCTTCGCTTTGCATACAAATTGACGTCCGATCGGGAAGAAGCGAATGATTTGTTGCAGGAGACCTCTCTTAAAGCCTTGGATAATGAAGACAAATACGAGCCCGATACCAATTTTAAAGGTTGGATGTACACCATTATGCGTAACATCTTTATCAATAACTACCGCAAGATAGTACGTGAGCAGACGTTCGTCGACCAGACCGACAACCTGTACCACCTGAGCCTGCCGCAAGATTCCGGCTTTGCCAGCACCGAAGGAGCTTACGACCTGAAGGAAATGCACCGCATCGTCAATTCATTGCCACGTGATTATAAAGTGCCGTTTTCCATGCACGTCTCCGGATTTAAGTACCGCGAGATAGCCGAACGCCTGGGACTGCCTCTTGGAACAGTAAAAAGCCGCATCTTCTTCACAAGACAGAAGCTGCAGGAGGAATTGAAGGATTTCATTTGATAAATTAAGAATTAGAAAACTTTTAATGCTTGATTTACTAAATGATATAAAACATATCTTTTGAATGAATAATTATAGGGTTATTTTGACTATATGTCAGAATAATCCTTTATATTTGTATATACCAAGTTAACCTGATGAACAAATCGTAAATTACCTATTGCAATGAAAAAAGAAATCAAATTCAGTCTTGTTTACCGCGATATGTGGCAGTCGTCCGGTAAATATCAGCCGAGAGTGGATCAGTTGGTGCGCATCGCCCCGCTGATTATCGAAATGGGATGCTTTGCCCGCGTCGAGACCAACGGCGGAGCCTTCGAACAAGTGAACCTTCTCTATGGCGAGAACCCGAATAAAGCGGTTCGTGCCTTTACCCAACCCTTCAAGGATGCAGGCATACAGACCCATATGCTCGACCGCGGGCTGAATGCGTTGCGCATGTATCCCGTACCCGCCGACGTGCGCCGCCTGATGTACAAGGTGAAACATGCGCAAGGCGTGGACATCACCCGCATCTTCTGCGGACTGAACGAAACGCGCAACATCATCCCTTCCATCCGTTATGCACTCGAAGCCGGAATGATTCCGCAGGCAACGCTCTGCATCACCCATTCGCCTGTACACACAGTGGAGTATTATGCCCGCATAGCCGACCAACTCATTGAGGCCGGAGCACCCGAAATCTGCTTGAAAGACATGGCGGGCATCGGTCGTCCGGGAATGCTGGGAGAACTGACGAAGACAATCAAAGAAAGGCATCCCGACGTATTGATACAGTATCATGGGCATAGCGGACCGGGACTTTCGATGGCTTCCATCCTCGAAGTCTGCGAGAACGGCGCCGATATCATAGATGTGGCCATGGAACCCATGTCGTGGGGAAAGGTGCACCCGGATGTTATTTCCGTACAGGCAATGTTGCGCGATAAGGGTTTCCAAGTGCCCGACATCAACATGAAAGCCTACATGAAAGCTCGTGCCATGACGCAGGAGTTTATAGATGACTTTCTCGGCTATTTTATGGATCCCACCAACAAGCATATGTCGTCCCTGCTCTTGAAATGCGGGCTTCCGGGCGGCATGATGGGCTCTATGATGGCAGATTTGAAAGGTGTACATTCCGGCATCAATATGATACTGAAAGGTAAGAACCAGCCCGAACTCAGCATAGACGACCTGCTGGTGATGCTCTTTGATGAAGTGGAATATGTATGGCCCAAACTGGGGTATCCGCCTTTGGTAACTCCGTTCAGCCAGTACGTCAAGAATGTGGCGCTGATGAACGTGATGCAACTGGTGAAAGGTGAAGAGCGCTGGACAATGATCGACAATCATACCTGGGACATGATTCTGGGCAAGAGTGGCCGCTTGCCGGGCGAACTGGCTCCTGAAATCATTGAACTTGCCAAATCCAAAGGTTACGAGTTTGTCGATACCGACCCGCAATCCAACTATCCGGACGCTTTGGACGACTACCGTAAAGAAATGGACGAGAACGGCTGGGAATATGGCGAGGACGATGAGGAGCTTTTTGAACTGGCCATGCACGACCGGCAATATCGTGACTATAAGTCGGGTGTTGCCAAGAAGCGTTTCCAAGATGAGCTGGAACGTGTCAAGGATGCATCTATGATGAAGAACGGATATTCGGAAGAGGAAATAAAGAAACTGAAACGGGCCAAAGCAGACCCTATCATAGCTCCGTCCAAAGGACAGGTGCTTTGGGAGGTTTCGGTAGAAGGGCCGTCGGCAGCACCGTTCATCGGACGCAAGTATCAGCATGACGAGGTGTTCTGTTATCTCTCCACCCCTTGGGGAGAATACGAAAAGGTGATGACCGGATTTACCGGTCGTGTTGTGGAAATATGTGCCCAGCAAGGCGCCAATGTCAATAAAGGAGATGTGATAGCATATATCCAAAGAAGCGATATCTTTGCGTAAATAAAAGAATAAGTGAAAAGGGCCGTATCATTGCCCTCCGAAAGGGAGGGAGGATACGGCCCTTTTATATTTACCTTTTACAAGTTGCGGCTTTCCCCGGCACTCATTTCTGCTTTTGCACATCTTTCTCTTCCAAATGTCTTTCTATCACTTCTTTAAGTTCCTCTTGCTTGTAGGGCTTTGTCAGGAACTCATTGCATCCGGCCTTCAGGGCTGCTTGCCTGTCACACTCGTAGGCATAGGCAGTGAGGGCGATAATGGGTATTTTGGGCGAAAGTTCACGAATGATTTTCGTAGCATCCAGACCGTCGAGGTTGGGCATCTTCATATCCATCAGGATGAGGTCGGGATGCAGCTCTTCAAACATTGTTACGGCCTCCATACCGTCCCTGGCACGTTCCAAATGGTATGACTTTCCCAAAATGGCCCTGACGAGAATATAATTGCTGTCTGTATCTTCCGCCACCAGTATGGTGGGAAGCCCGGGCTTTGAGGATTCATGGGGCTGTTCGGAGCCTTGATGCTCTTCGCCGGAAAGGGAAGCATTGTTTTCCTTTTGGGCATAGGTTGGGGCGTTGACGCCCGATTTATGTATGTCGGCATGCTTGTCTGCTGTTTCTTCTTGTTTCTCAGGCAGGGTAAAGGTGAAGGTGGTTCCTTTGCCCATTTCCGAGCTGGCAGAGATTGTGCCGCCCAACCGTTCAATAATGGTTTTGCAGATGGACAATCCCAGTCCTGTGCCTTGTGCGAAGCTATTCATCTTGACGAAACGTTCAAAGACCTTGTCCAACTTGCCGGCTTCGATGCCGATGCCGGTGTCGCTGACGTGGAACTCTATCCCGTCTCCTTTGCGGCGATACCCATAGCTGACTTTGCCCTGGGTGGTGAATTTAAAGGCATTTCCGATAAGGTTGGATATCACCTGGAAGATGCGGTTCTTGTCTCCTTCGATGGTTATCTCTTCGTCCGAAGGCTCGTAGATGAGTTTCACCCCCTGCGGACAGCGGAACTTCAGCGCATCGTATATCTCCCTGCAGAGTGAATGTAGGCGGACGGGAGTGATGGTGAACTCCACTATGCCTGCTTCAATCTTGGAAAGGTCGAGAATCTCGTTGATTAGTTGCAGCAGCCGTTCGTTGTTGGCTTCCACAATGTCGTAGAAGCTTTTCCGTTCTTCGGCATCGGTGCTTTCGGCAATGATTCTGGAGAAGCCTACAATGGCATTGAGCGGGGTGCGTATTTCGTGGCTCATGTTGGCAAGGAAGGCGGACTTCAATTGGTCGGAAGCCTCTGCTTTTTCTTTGGCAACGAGGAGTTCCTGCTTCATCCGTTCCATTTCGGTGATGTCCCATTCGATGCTCAGCAGGATAGGGGAGAAGTCTTTGCTCTCGATGCGCATTTTCCGTTTGTCGAGGATGATGGATTTGCCGTTTTGGTCGTACTCCTCGGTGATCCAATGCTTTTCGATGCCGGTTTCGGCTATCTCCATGTCCTGCTTTCTCTTTTTCTGTGCGGTGTCAAAGGGGTAGAAGTCGAAATCGTCTTTGCCCAACGCTTCCTTCATGGGAATGTTCCGGTTGTACGATTCACGATTACGGTATAAGTACTTGAAATTGTTTTTGATGTCTTTCACGACGATGCCTGCCGGAAGATTCTCAATGGTCTTGTCCATCACTTGGCTGAACCGTTTGATCTGTTGCTCGTCTTTGATGCGCTGCGTGATGTCTTTTCCGAACGCCCACAGGCTGTATTCGCCTTCGTCGCTTGTCACCCAAAAGGCATTGCCTTCCATGGCCAGTACTTCCGGGTGGAGGGGCAGAGGGTTGTAGAAGATGAAACCTTTGCGTTGGCTTCCTTTGGGTATGGACGCTTTTATTCTGTTCCACTCTTCCTCGTTGCGTGCGTGCGAGTTCACCTGATAGATTTTCAGTTGGGTGATATCATCTGTCAGTCCGATGTTGTGGTGCTGCCTGAAGAAGCGGTTGGCAAATATGAGGGTTCCGTCTTCGTGGGCGGCAAAGATGTCTTCGGTGGCATTGTTGATGGCATGCGTCAACAGGGTGATGTCATTGCGCCGCTGCTGGATATCGGTGATGTTCTGTATGTATCCTTCGAGGACAGTGTGTCCACCGGGTCGTTTCTCGCAGGAGAAGGTCTTTTGGCGGATATAGAACACTTTTTGCCGGAAGTGGATGCGATACTCCACGCTTTCTTTCATGTCTCCTTGCAGGTTCTCGTCGAGCCATTTGCAGAATATCTCCCTGTCTTCGGGCAGTATGTGTGTTATGTAGCTGTCGAGTGAGACGGTCTGTTGTTCCTCATCGAGCGTGATGTCGGAGTATCCGGAGTAGCAGATGCATTCCTTGCCGGAGTCGTACCACCACCTTCCGATGAGCGCTACTTTCTGTATTTCGTTCAGTTCGTAATTCTTCTTTTCCAACTCCAGTTTGCGCTGGCTTCGTTCTGTGATGTCGCGATATTGGCAGAGCACCATATCTTCGTAGGGGCGCATGATGCACTTGAAGAAGTAGGTCTTGCTGTCGGTGGCAAGCTCATAGTTCCGGCTGGAGACTTCTCCTCGCAGAAGCACTTTCTTGAACTCCGGGTAGATTTGCCGGTAAGTGGAGGGTGGAAGCAGCTGGAGTAGGTTCTTGTCCAGCAACTGGTCTTCTGTCAGAAACCATAGGTTGACGTTGTGCACTGCGATGTCCACGCAAACTCCGTCCCGATCCAGTAGGATCATGGTGTCTGACGTCAAGTTCAACAGCTTTTCGGCATTCTCTGCCTTTTTCAGGATGTTTTTCATTTTTCTATCGGTTAAGCTCTTTGTGCCTTTTCCCATGCGCCATTGGTCTGTCCCCGGCGTTTGTACAGGTAGCTGAAGCCACGTATAACGTTGATATTCATAAAAAGGAAATAGTAGGGAATAAAAAGTATCTTGTTTTTGATACGTTTCTTAGACAGATAATACCCCCAGCTCGCCATGAGGTAGAACAATGTTTGCAAGAGCCAGATGACGGCATAGAACAAAGGAGAGTCTGTCGTAAAAATAAGAATTGTGTTCAGAGGAAGTAATGAGAATAGTAAAACAGGTGTCAGCGACCACCGTAGTACGCGGTGGGAGATGTATTGGAAACAAAATGTGCCGTAGCGCAACGGGTTGAGCAGTGTGCGCAGGCGCCAGACGGACTGTAAACCGCCGGCAGCGATCCGCACTTTCCGTTTTTCCTCTTCGTGCATGTCTGCCGAACCGCTTTCGGTGGCATAGGCATCGGCACAATAGGCGATGGTGTATCCGCGCATCACGATGCGCAGGGAGAGGATGAAATCGTCCAGCAAGGTGTCAGCAGGCATTTCCTCGAACAGTTCGCGGCGGATGGCGAACAGCTCGCCGGCTGCTCCTACTGCGGAGTAGAGGCGGGCATCGAGTTTCTTGAGAGCGGATTCGTATTTCCAGTAGAGGCCCTCGCCACCGGATGCGGCGTTGTCTTTGGCCTGTACGGCGATGCGCTTTTCTCCTGCCACGCAGCCCACTTCGGGGGTGACAAACGCATGCACTATTTCGCGCAATGCTTCGCGGTTGAGGTTCGTGTTGGCATCGGTGAAGACAACGAGCGGTGTGGTTACGAAGTGGATTCCCCGGTTCAGCGCAGCGGTTTTTCCCTGCCGTTGGGGCTGGTGGAGTACGGTGGCTTGCGGCCAGTGCGAAAGGCGTTCGTTGGTACGGTCGTTGCTGCCGTCCGTCACCCAAAGTATATGCAGTTTGTCGGCAGGATAGTCCAGAGCAAGGCAGTTGCGCATTTTCTCATCTACGACGTCTTCTTCGTTGTAGGCGGCGATGAACAGCGTCAGGTCGGGGAGGGAGTCATCTGTCGGTGGGGGTGTGGCGGCTGTTTTGCGAAAACATTCCTTCAGTTTGACAAGGGCATAGAGGATCATTCCATAACCTATATATGTATAGAACACAATGAATAAGCCGATCCAAAAGATGATTTCGAGAACCCCCATCAGTATTAGAATATAAATAATTATCTTTCAGTAATTTGAGATTAACGTCCAAAGATATGTATAATCTTTTAGTGCTGCAAGGGAAAGGAGGAATATATTGTTGATTTATGGTGAGCGGTTAATCATCAATCATCAAATTGTCAATGTTAATCATCCAATTGTCAATGTTGATTACAGAATTGTCAATGTCAATCACAGAATAATCCTTTTTCTTAAAAAGCCTCGGTCATGTTGAAGTAGAACAATGTTTGGTTGTTTACTGTGTTTTTACCCAAATCCAGACGCACGTTCATACGGGGCTGCACTTCGATGCGCAGGCCTACGCCATAGTTGGGCAGCACACCTTCAATCTTGCCCATGGTGGGGCCCATGAAGCCGCATCCGGTCCATGCCACGAAGCCGATGTGGTGCAGCATGCGCTTCATCCAGTTGCTCCGGTCGGTATTTATCATCTGGCGGTATTCGGCCATGATGACATGAGAGGATTTGTCACGATATTGTCCCATGTAGTAGCCGCGCAGGTCGAAGGGAGTGCCGGTCAGTGAATATTGGGTGAGGGGGACGTTGCCGAACACGTTTTTGCTTTGCGCTGTCCAGGCGAGCACCTTGCGGCGGCCTACGGACTTGTACTGGCGGTAGTCCATTTCCAGTCGGTAGAAGTTGTTGTCGCTGCCAAACGCCTTGCTGTACATCATACCCCGGAAGTCAAGGTAGACGCCTTTGTAAGCGTTGGCGGGGATATCGCGGCTGTCGTAGGTGAGGAGGAAGCCCAGGCCGGAGTTGAAGTTCTTGTAACCGCTTGCCGTACCGCCGGCTGCCACGTAGTCGGGTTCTTCTATGAGATGTTTGGCGGGATCGGTGATTTTGTCGTAGTTGATGTCCACTTGGGGGCCGGCAAACACGTTGCTTTCGCCCAAACGGAACAGAAACCAGGGATTGATTTGTATGCCGCTGTAACGATATTTGCTGGTGCTGTCGCTACGGATGTAATTCTTGTTCGTATTGTAGCCTATGCCGTAGAAGTTGTCTTCAGTGTTCTTGTAGACGAATTTTCCGAAGATGCGGAAGCGGTCGCCTTTAAAGAAGAGTTGCGGTTTCACCATCAGGTTGACGCCGCCCTTGAACATATAGGCTATGGACATCGGCAGCACCGAACGCAGTTGTGTGGTGTCGCCGGGATTCATACGGAAGGTCATCAGGGCGCTTCCGCCTATCAGCGCACCGAAGTCGGGTGTATAGCTTGGGCCACCCAATATGTTGTAATGGAAATTTCTGCGAGCCACCCTTTGTTTGCGCAGTTCCTTTTTGCTCAGTGCGGGAGTTGTGTCGTTGGTAACCGTAGGGGACTGTTCTTGTGCTGAAACACTTACAGTTGTCAGTATAATAGTAAATATACCCAGTATATATCTTTTCATATCGTACGAATGTGGCTGCAAAGAAAACTATTTTATTTGAATCGGTTTTTAGAAGAATAGATAATAAATCTAAAGAGGGCGCTAAAATTATCAAAAAAGACATTACATTTGCCTTTTCATCGGTCTCGTGGTACGGAAAAATCCGTTCCGTAAGGTGAATTTGTTTGCCTTGCGGGATGAGACGGATCATCTCACGAGATGATTTTGGGGGGCTCGTGGAATGAATTTGTTTCTTATATCAATATACATAATACATACATATATACATCTTGACATGAATAAACGTTTTTTATCTGTAATTGTTTTTGGCACTGCACTGCTTTCGGTGCAGGCACAGGACGGCCAAGGCGGAATCACTTCTGCCATGCTCAGTCAAATCCAGCAAAGCTATCAAGGGACGGCGTCCGACAAGGCGCTGCGCAATGCCATTGGCAACAACGACATCCGCAAGTTGGCGCTCAATCAGGAGAACATGCAGGGCATGGATACCCATTTCTCCATTAAGGTGGACTCCAAAGGCATCACCGACCAGAAGTCCTCAGGGCGTTGCTGGCTCTTCACAGGGCTGAACGTGATGCGTGCCAAAGCCCTTGCACGCTATGGTTTCCGGTCTTTCGAGTTCTCGGAGATATATCCTTTCTTTTGGGACCAGCTGGAGAAGTCCAACCTTTTCCTGCAAGGCATCATCGACACTGCGGAAAAGCCGTTGGACGACAAAACAGTGGAGTGGCTGCTGAAACATCCGCTGAGTGACGGAGGCACATTCACCGGAGTGGCGGATATCGTTTCCAAATACGGCCTTGTGCCCAAGTGTGCCATGCCGGAGACCAACAGTAGCGAGAACACCGCCCGTATGGCCAATCTCATTTCTCTGAAGCTGAAGGAATACGCCCTCCGGCTTCGTGACCTTGCTGCCAAAGGCGCCAAGCCTGCCGCCCTGGAGAAGGAGAAAACCGCCATGCTCGGCACTGTCTACCGCATGCTGGTGCTGAACCTGGGCGTTCCGCCTACGGAGTTCGACTACGTGCGCACCGACGCACAAGGCAACCCGGTGGAGACGGAACATCACACCCCGATGTCTTTCCTTGAGAAGTATGGTGACAAACAACTGCTCACCAACTACGTGATGCTGATGAACGATCCCAGCCGCGAGTATTACAAATGCTATGAGATTGACTACGACCGCCACCGCTACGACGGCAAGAACTGGACTTACGTCAACCTGCCCGTAGAGGACATCAAGCAAATGGCCATTGCTTCTCTGAAAGACAGCACCATGATGTATTTCTCCTGCGATGTGGGTAAGTTCCTGAACTCGGAACGCGGCCTGCTTGATGTGAAAAATTATGACTACGAATCACTCATGGGAACCACCTTCGGAATGGATAAGAAGCAACGCATCCAGACCTTCTCCAGCGGCTCCTCGCATGCCATGACGCTGATGGCTGTGGATTTGGATAAAGACGGGAAGCCGGTCAAATGGATGGTTGAGAATAGTTGGGGCGCCGACAGCGGCTATAAAGGCCACCTCATCATGACGGACAACTGGTTCGACGAATATATGTTCCGCCTGGTAGTGGAAACCAAATATGTCCCCGCTCAAATAATGGAACTTTTCAAACAAAAACCTGTCCGCCTGCCGGCATGGGACCCGATGTTTGCAGAAGAAAAAGATTAGTGGTTAGTGATTAGCGATCTCTCCGTCCTAATCGCTATTCACTCTTCTCGTGTTCGTTAACGAAAGGAATTACGGAAATTTCTCCGTAATTCCTTTCTTTTTTGCTACTTATTCACATTCTTTTTTGCTACTTTTGCGGGCAAATTAATGAAACCATTATTTTATATAAACGCATGGCAAATGTAATTAAGTTACGCAAAGGCCTTGACATCAACCTGAAAGGCAAAGCTGCCGAAGAGTTTATGTCTGTGAAAGAGCCGGGATTTTACTCGTTGGTGCCCGATGATTTTACAGGTATCACTCCGAAAGTGGTGGTGAAAGAACAGGAGTATGTAATGGCCGGGGGACCCTTGTTTATCGACAAGAATCATCCTGAATTGAAATTTGTTT